>JAABUS010000226.1_pt1 | contig 142780 bp, 142 predicted proteins | sample 5560161 | NCBI WGS metagenome assembly JAABUS01 (sample SAMN10711885, study PRJNA513376) | rock metagenome | isolation source: Antarctica rocks | place: Antarctica: Victoria Land, Trio Nunatak nord | collected 2016-01-04 | reverse complement strand
CGCTGACGCGTTCGAGGACCTCGTCGCACGACTGCGGCGGATCGAGCACTGGAGGTATGTCACCCGCGAGGTCGACATCCGCCTGGTCAGGGTCGACGATTGACCCTCGCGTCGGCGCGCACGGCACCTGCACCTGCGCCGATTGACGGGTGACCAGGGCGTCTTGAGCTACTGCTCCGTACATCGATGCTCACGTGGAACTGGTTCCGGCGGGGCGAGGTCAGGATGCCGCGTCGACGTTCAGGACCCAGCGAATTCCAGCTTTGGCGGCAGTCGGCGGGGAGCCGAATGCCACGGCGAGTAACGCAGCACGCCAAGCGGCCGCGAGCATCGCGCCGGCCGGGCGTGCCGATCGCGGCAGCAGTCCGCTTAGGAGGTTCGCGATCGCGTCCGGCGTCTGGTCGGGGCGCGGCTCGGCCAGGATCCGCGTCACGCCGAAACGCACTGCTGCGTCGAAAGCAACTTCGAGGGCGGCTTGAACCGCAGGTCGGCCCGCGCCACCGAGCGCAGCGGAGGCCCCCTCCATACGCTCGGTCATCCTGGTCTCCATCTCGTCCCGGATCACCACGTACAGGCCGAGCTTGTTCTTGAAGTGGTGATAGAGCGCCCCTGTGGTGACGCCGGCGTCCCGCGCGATGTCCACGACGCTCGCCCTCTCGTAGCCGAGCGCCTGGAACCGCGCGATACCGACCTCGAGGAGTCGGGCGCGCGCCGAGCCCGGAATCGGGATGGGCCGGACGTTGGGCATCCGTCACCTTAACTCGTTGACGTGATCACGTAACTGATTTACGCTCGAACCGTGAAGCTCACCTTCCTGTACCACCCCGTACCCGATCTCGACGTGGCCGTCGGCTTCTACCGGGACGTGCTGGGTTGGGACGAGGCCTGGCGTGAAGGCAAGTCCACCGCCGCCTTCTCGATGCCCGACTCAACGGTTCAGCTGATGCTCGACGCGAACGACTCCGGCGATGGGGGCCCGAGTGGCTTCTACGAGGTCGCCGACGTGGATGCGTTCCATGCCGACCACCGTGACTCGGTGCATTGGGTCGAACTCCCTCAGGACCTGCCGCCCATCCGGTTCGCTTCGTTCACCGATCCGGCGGGGACCCTGTTCCGCATCTTCCACAGCCTGGACGATGCCTGAGTCGACCGTGAACCCCGGCCCGGAAGTGGAACGGCCGGTAAAGCGTCAGGGAGGCATCACCGGCGCTGGCGACGCCGTCCCGCTCGGGGGAGGGGCGCCGCGCCAGTCATCCTCACGAGAGGCCAGCAGGACCACGCTCGCGCGCCCTTGGTACCCGGCCCCGTGGTGTGAACTCAGTTCGCAGCACGCTGGTGGGACTATCCGGCAATGACCCCGGGAGAGACACGGCACGAGCTGACGGGAAGGTGCACTTCTGCCGCGAGTCGGTCGCTTCAGCGGCTGCTGCGACGTCCCGTAACGCGAACGTCCTACGGTGACGATTCGGACGTTCGAGACCAAGATCGCCAGGTCGCCATTTGGGGATCGGTGGCCGGAACAGGTGGCGTCTCGAGACGGTCCGGTGGGCGCGGCCGAGGTGCGCGGCATCGCCCGGGCGAGCTCACTCACGCAACAGGTTGAGCTCGAAGGCGTCGCCAATCGCCCGGGCCAGTGCGGATTCCTGGTCGTCGAACAGCAGACCGATGGGGTCGCCCACTGCACTCGTTCGCACCGTGGTGATGTTGTCGCAGCTGACGACGACGCTGTCGTGGTCCAGTCCGTTTCGTCGCCCGACGGGAACTTCGCTGGTGATCCCCCGGATGGTGCTGGTGATCGGCGCCACGGTCACCCACGTCAGCAGGTGCAGCTTGGACTGCCTCGTCAGGATCAGTGCTGGCCGGCGCTTGTCCAGCTGTACCGAAGCAATGGTCCGCATCAGTCCAGCGCGGGATGCGGGAGGTCGAGCACCCCGTCGAGGTCGGGATAGATCGCCTCGCCCCGCCTGGCGAGGTCGATGAGGACAGCCTCCTCCCCGCGGTAACGCTGATCTCGCTGGAGGCGGGCGATCCCGTGGCGCACCGCCTCGGAGCGGTTGGCCGCCCGGCCGCCGGCGACCTCGGCGTCGAGGGCCGCGAGCTCGCGGTCGTCGAGACGGATAGCAATCTGCGTGGTCATGCCCGCAGCCTACCTCTCGCTGTAAACCAATTGGTATGCGGAGTCGACCTGAGGTGAGGCCCGCGGGACGCCCCATCAATCGCCGCGCGGGGCCGGTCACCGATCCTGTCCCAGCGGTCGATCGCCGAACGGACGCGCGCCGGTGCGCGATGGTCGCGGATGCTCCCGATGCCGAGCCTCATACGTCGAGACGCCGGCGAGGAACGAGAAGCCAGGCCCAGATCCCGACCCCGCCCGCACAGTCGATCAGAGCTCGATCGCCACGACTGCCCGGCGAGCCGAGGGCCGGTGTACCTCGAGGAACCCCGCGTCCAAGAAGGTGCTCAGCACCCCGGGGTGCAGCTCCTCGCTGATCGCCGAGCCGGTGGTCAGCGGGTATCCCTCGAGCACCCGTGCCCCGGCAATCCGGGCGTGCCTGACCGCGGCGTGCACCAGCGCACTGCTGACCCCACGCCGTCGGCGGCCCCCCCCGCACCAGCACGCAGGTGACCGCCCAGACCCCGGGATCGGCGCGGTCCTCATCGCGCCCGGTCCAGGCAGCCATGCCGGCGTTGCGGACCAGCCCGCGGTACGCCGTCCGCGGCTCGACCGCACACCAGCCCACCGGCTCGCCTTCTGCATAGGCAACCAGGCCGCTCGTACGTTCCGACCCCGGATGGCCCGCATCGGTCTGGTCACGCAACCGGTCCGCGAGGTCCTCCTGTGGGCACGACACGAAGGCCTCACCTCGGGCAAGCTTGTAGCGCTGGCACCAGCAACGCGCAGCCGGTCCGCGAACCCCGAACACCTCCACCAGGTGCTCCCAGGATGCCCCGTTAGCCGGCACCACGTCGTAGGACGGATGACCCATGACGCCGACTATTCCGCATGCCGATCCGCTTGCGAAACACGGCCCAACAGTTGCGGGGGTCTTCGTCGCTGTCGGCGCGCTGGCCTACCGGTGATCGGGAGGGGCCCAAGTCGTCCGCGGGACCTGGCCGGTGTCGAGCACCTTGAAGTAGCGGGCCACCGGCAGCAGCGTGCATCAGGCTTTCTCGTAGGTGCGTCGTGCGGCGGCGTGGCCGCGTTGTCAGCTGGAGATGGGTTCAGGAGCCCCAAGTTCGAACGGGTCTCGGAGACTGTTTCGACAACTCTGCGGGAAGGAGTTCTAGCCAATCAAAACCCGGGGATTCTGTCGGCCGCGGACCCTAGACTTCTCACGTGGTGACCAACCTGCCCGAGTCCGACATCCCCGACGTGCGCGAGTACATCTACGTCGACACGAACCGCGTGCGAAGCCTCCTCGCGCAGATGGGCGAGGGCCTGCCAGATGAGAAGGCGACATCCACCACCCGCAGTTCTCGCCTGAGACTTGGTACAAAGTTGGCTGGCTTTGAGAGTGGTCGCGACGGCTCCCAAAGCGAGAGGCTCGCCCTAGCCGACCTGCACGTTTCTATGATGGAAGAGGCAGCCACGTCACTCGGCCTGCTCATCGAGGCCTCCGAGCGTGTCCGTAACGAGAAGTTCTGGCTGCGCGGGAAGGTCCGTGCGCAACTCAAACCGGGCATGTTGCTCCGGGTCGCCGCTCCCACGCAGTTGATCGATCCGAGCAGCCTCATGTCGACCCTACGAGCTTTCCAGACGGCCATCGAGCCTGAGAAGGACGACAAGTTTGAGCACTTCCTCGATGTAGTCGAGGCACTTTACGGGTCAGCCCTCGCCCTAAGCATCCGGCCCACTGAGAACACCTCGAGCCGCGGCGCCTTCGTCGGCAACATCCCGCTCGACCATGGTTTCGACCCGCTGTTCCGAAACCTCCTGCTGAGCCGTATCGGACCAGGCCCCGCGCCCATGACAGCGATCATCCAAGTCGCTCGAGTCCCCACCGAGCATGACACCAAGCTCAGCCCCAAACAGCAGTTGGGGGCGCTCTTCGAGCGGCTAGAAACCACCTCAAGTGAGGTGCTCGACCGGGACCTTCTCGACACCCTCGTTGCGCAACTCGGTGGCCTACTTGAGCAGTACGGCTTCGCTGCGGCCCCGAAGTGGCCCGCCATCTCGGTGATCCCGCTGGCCCTCTATCGCAACGTCATGCCGGTCCCGGCGTGGGACGACGATGACGACGATGACGACGATGACGACGACGAGCCTGACAACGCCTGACTGGTTTCACGCGGTCCCTAAGACTAAGGATCCGCTTGTGCGACGCTGGTCAAAGCGCTGAGACGCCGGCGGTCAGTCGCCATAGTTTCAGCGTGCAGGTAGGGAGCAGCCAGTGCGGATTCTCGTCGTAGGTGCCGGCGTTATTGGCAGTGTGTACGCCGGCAAGCTGTTGACTGCCGGACACGAGGTGGTGCTGCTCGCCCGCGGCCGCCGACTGGCGGACCTGCAAGCTTCGGGACTGATCCTGGAGGAGGCGCAGTCGGGGAAGCGAACGGCGCTGCCGGTCACGGCGGTCGCGGCCCTCGACTCGGCCGACCGGTATGACCTAGTGCTGGTGCCTGTCCGCTCTGAGCAGCTCACCAGCACGCTGCCGGTCTTGAGCAGCATGCGTGACGGGTCCGACGTGCTGTTCTTCGGCAACACCGCCGGACGCCAGGCACAACTCGTCGAGGCACTCGGCAGTCGCGTCCTGTTCGGCTTCCCCGCGGCTGGCGGCACTCGTGACGGCTCCGTCGTCCGCTACGTGCTGATCGGTCAACAACAGACGATGCTGGGTGAGCCGAACGGCGCGACCACCAGTCGCACCCGACACCTCAAGACAATGCTGCAGGATGCCGGTTTCCCGACCACCATCACCGCCAACATGGACGGCTGGCTGCTGGGGCACGCCGCGTTCGTCGTCCCGATCGCCTGCGCCCTATACCGGGTCGACACCGACGCCTCCCGGCTCGCCGCCGACCGGGACACCCTGCGGTTGATGGTGCGTGCCACCCGGCAGGCGTTCCAAGCGCTGCGAACTAGCGGGAACAACGAGATCCCTGCGAACTTACGGACCCTCTACCTCCGGCTGCCCGCAACCTTCGCTGTCCGGCTACTGGCGTCGGGTACTAGCCGGTCCTCGCGGGGAACTCTGGTTCGCCGCCCACAGCCGCGCCGCTCCGGAGGAGATGCGGGCACTCGCCGCGGACCTGCAAGCCGCGGTCGGCCGAACCGGTCGTCTCGCACCCGATCTCACAACGCTGCTCTCACCCTCCTTGTAGATCGACTCTCTGCTGTCCCAGTAGGCGAACCCCAAGATCAACCTGCAGGAGTACGCCTCCGCCACCCTCTGCGTCGACGCCCTCAGGGCCGGCGCCGTCGACGCATACACCAGCGACGATGCGATCCTCGCCGGATTTGCGTCCCAGGGTGCCAATAAGGGCACGCTCTCCGTGATCGGCAAGCCGTTCTCGGCCTTGGAGTACGGAGTCGGGTTCAAGCACGACGACGTCGCCTTCTGCAAGAAGGTCACCGCGGCACTGCAGGAGTTCATTGACTCTGGAGAATGGCAGAAGGCGGTCGACAAGAACTTCGGGCCAGCAGGGTTCAAGCCTGGCGCCGATAACCCGCCCACTCTAGCCTCCTGCTCCAACCTGGGTGGCTAGGTCACGATGTCCGGACGGCAGCACTTCTACACGGGTAGACGGGACGTGACGCCATGATTGACCTGCTCGCCGAGAACGACATCATCGGCGCGTTCGGTATGGCGGTCTTGCTCGCATCGTGCGCGGGAATCGGATCGCTCGTGCTGGGCACCGTGATCGCGATGCTGCGCATCTCCTCCATCAGGACGTGCCAACTGTTAGGTGGCGCCTACGTCAACACCGTGCGCAACACCCCGCTCGTATTGATTATCATCGCCTGCAACATCGTGATGTCGGTGAACCTGGGTCTCAACTTCACCGACGACTTCGGCACCAACAACGTCATCTGGGCGATCATCGGCCTGTCTCTTTATCACGGGGCCCTCGTATGCGAGGCCCTGCGTAGCGGGGTCAACACGATCCCGCAGGGGCAGGCCGAGGCGGCTCGATCGATCGGCCTCACTCCCGGCCATCATCGTGATCGCCGCGATCTTCATCTGCATCAACTTCACGCTGACGACGCTCATGGCGCGGCTCGATCGCCGCCTACGACGCACGCGCCGCGCTCGGGTTGCAGCGCCGGAGCTGTTGGACGCGTAACTCGCCGTATTCAAGCCTGGGGATTTCGGTCCTTGCCGGATCGATGTTCATCAACACCAAGCCTCAAGCCCGAAAACCCACCCTGTCGAGTCCCGGGAGCCCGGGGGTTCGTCGGGCGTTCCGTTACAGGAAGGCTGACCGGGACACGCTGGCACGGCCCGTAACGACGGGTGTGTTGGCTCCCGGCGGAGGGCCGTGGACGACCATTTGAGGCCGTCAGGCAGCGGCGGTAGTCGCCTGCTGCCTGCTCGGCTGGCGGCTGATGGGCGGGCCGAGACACGGGTCTGCGAGTTGCCGGCTCAGGGTCCGTCCGGGCCCGCGCCGTCGTGCAGCGCACTCTCTGGGTCGACAGCCGACGCGTTGTCGAGGCCGTCGCCGTCCGCGGTGCTGTCCGGGCCGTCGCCGTCCGAGGCGTCGTGCGGCAGGCCGAGCACGAGCGCGCGCAGGTCGATCGCCGCCTCGGCGTTCCGTCGCAATGCCTGCTCGTACTCCATGAGCCGGGCGTCGCCAGGCATCTCCTCGACCGCGCTGGCGGCCGCCTCCAGCGCCTCGTCGTGCCTGCCCGCCGCCGCGAGCGCGGCCGCGGCGGAGGCGTGCAGCGCGGCGTCGAAGACTGCGGGCAGCGGCTGGGCCTTGCCGCGCCGGCGCTGGTCGAGGCGCTGCGCGGCGAGCGCCGCGAGGTCGTCGGCGGGCCATGGTTCGGGCTCGGCCTCGAGCGCGCGCAGGACGAATGTGGTCATCGTCGGGGCGTCGAGGAGCCGTTCGTAGCGGTCCAGGAACGCGGCGGCCCTGGGCCGGTGGTACTCGGGGGCCATGACGGCGTGCCACAGGAAGTAGACCGCGACGAGCTCGGCCGTCCCGGCCTGCTGGTCCCGGCCCGGCACGACCTCCTCGATCCTGACCAGCGCGTCTCGCATGTCCGGCAGGGCCGCCCCGTCGCGCCCTGCGAGGACCTCCACGAGGACCTCGACGAGCCCTTCGAGGACGCCGGCCGCGGAGCTCTGGCTTATCCCGGCGGGGTTCGCGAGCCAGTACTGCGCGGCCAGCTGCATCCGCAGGACGCCGGGCAGGCGGTCGCGGTAGTCGAACGCGGCATCGAGGTCGGTCGGGGCTCGGGCGACGTAGTTCCGGATGACGTGCCGGGCGAGCCGGTTGAGCCCTTCGAGGCTGAGCATGCCCGGGCCGCCGGCGGGGCACAGGTGCTCGGCGTGCTGCGTGAATACCCACGCCTCCGGCGGGAGCTCCGCCAGGACGTGGACGTTACGGGACCGGATGCCGTAGGCCCGGCGCAGCACCCGGCGAAGGTCCGGCGCGCGGATCGGCCTCGTCGCGCCGGCGGCCTCCTGTCGGTAGTACGACGGGGAGACGTGGTCGGCGACAAACGCCTCGAGGCGACGGCCCGCACCGAGCGCCTCGGCGTCGAGGACGGCCTGCCGGATCCGGGCGGCGTCGTCGTCGGGCACGCCCTGCAGCGCGCCGTCGATGAGGCCGCGCTTGTCCCGGTCGAACGCTTGCCAGTCCGCTGGGCCCGCCGTCGTGTCACCGGACAGCGACTCCAGCGCGGCGACCAGCATGGTGTAGGCCAGCGTCGGGTCGTCGGCGACGCGGCAGCCAGCCCGCACGACCTGCCGGATCGCACGGATCGCCTTCTCGTACTCGGTCCGGCGCAGTGCGAGCAGCGCCGCCATGAACGCACGCAGGTCCTCGACGTCGCCGTCCTTGATCAGCACGCCCGCGTCGAACGTCCGGCGCAGCACGTCCGCCGGACCCTTCCCCCGGTCGGTCCGGCCCGGCGCGATCAGCCGACGGACCAGGTCGCCGTCGGGGTCGAACGTCACGTTGAGCGCGAACGACAGCACCGCGGCGAGGTCCCGGATAATCTCTCCTCCGCCGGTCGCGACGAGGAAGTCGCGATCGCCGTTCGGGCGGACCGCCTCGAGGCGCTCGATCACCTCCACTGTCACCGTCGTGACAGGCGACCAGTCCGTCGACGGACGCAGCTCGCCCACGGGCAGCGCCACGGGGTCGCGGGACAGGAAGTGCGCGTTGGTGTGCAGGACCCCCCGGTGGACGGTCTCGTTCAGCTCGACATCGCGGAAGTACATCCCGGTCACGATCTGCAGCACGCCACCCGTCCCTTCGCGGCGCCGCTCACGGCCCGGGCGCCGCCCCGGCGCCGAAGCGCGGTCCATTCTGCGCCACCCGGCCGCGTCCGGGGCAGCCGGACCGGCAGGCGGAGCGCCGCCGACGGGAGCGGCGCCTCGCGCCCGGTGCTCGTCGTCCTCGTCCCGACGCCAGGAGTTGTAGGGCACCAGCGGCAGGCGCTTGAACCGGGGGTCGTCCTCCCAGTTGTGGAGCCAACCGACCGCGTGCATCGAGCTTGACACCTCTCGACGGGAAGAGTTCGGCCACCGTGACGTTCGAGCGTTCGATCAACTTTCGTCGCTGCGCTGGTGGCATCCCCGCAATCTGCTCGCCGCTCAATTCGAACCAGGTCGCCCGCTGAATCTCCACACCCGCTCCCTCGTTTCACTGGATGGTCCGGATCGACGGTCTGGCTGGGTGCCCGATCCAGCGACGGCAATCGATACGGTTTTCTTGTCCTTCGCCCCGTTACCGAGCTGAGTCAGTGCTCGGCGTGAGACCGGCGGTGTGAGACCGACCTGGGTCAGGACTCAGCTGGGTCGGTGTGGTGGTGCAGCAGGGCGGTGACGGCCAGGGCGGCGAGGGTGACCGCGACGGCGGCGTAAAGCAGGGCGGATTGCATGCGTTCGGTGAACGCGGCTTGGGCCTGGCGGGTGATGGTGGGATCGAGCTGGGAGGCCAGAGCCAGTGAGGATCGGGCGCGCTCGGCGATCAGACGAGAGACTCGACTTCTGGATCGGAGTGGCGCTGGCGTACAACGAGAAGGAAACCGGCAGGCGTAGCCGCGGCCGCCGGCAGAACGAACCCTGATGAGCGGCTCCAGGGTTTGCCGCCACCTGGGAGTGACGACGAACGACGCGCCGCTTGCCACGGCCCCCGGCTGGTTCATGACCGAAGAGTCGTCCGTCGGACGCTGAACGCTCGTCCCTGGTGTGGCCCGAGCTGCCAGCAGTGCCGGTCATCGATCGGCAAACGGCTCTGGACGCGATGAGGCGCCTCGCGGCGCTCCGATGGGTCATCATGCAGGTCCGCTGACAGCAATAGGAGGACCGAATGCAGGCCGTTCGCATCATGGCGAACCTTCGAGTGCCTGACGTCGAGGCAGCGAAGAGCTTCTACACCGACTACCTCGGCCTAAGTACTGAAGACTTCAACATGGGATGGGTGGCCCGCTTTACATCCCCCGCCACGGGGGCCAACGTCCAGCTCGTGACCCGTGACGCGACTGCACGCGAGGACTCGGTGATCTCCGTCCAGACGGACGACGTCGACGGCGCCTACGAAGAAGCTCGACAACTCGGCTATGAGATCGTGCACCCGATCACGACAGAGCCATGGGGCGTGCGCCGGTTCCTCGTCCGCGCACCAGACGGCAGCGTCATCAACGTCGTACGTCATCGAGACTGAGCGCGCGCTACGCGGGGCCCGCCAAGCCTTGCTGGGACGCGGGGACGCACAGCGCCAGTGTGGGGCCGACTCACCGACCCAGGGCCACACCCGTGTGTCGCGGGGTCCCGACGGCCCAACACCGCTGGCCCGTGACTACACGCGGTCACGCCGGGGCGGTCACTGCTCCCGCGAGGAGTCGCGGCGGCGCGGCCCGGCCAACGCGGGGATGGGCGTCGACCGGGCGATGTAGCCAGTGGGGAGCGCGCCAACCACGAGGAACACCGGGTTGCTGAGCGCTTCCATGTCCCCTTCGCTGGCCGCGGGGTTGGTGGGGTTGGGCCGGCTCTGGCCGCGGACCTCGGCCCGGACGTAGCCGCCGCCCGCCGGCATGGGTACCGACACCGCGATAGTCTGGTCGTCGCTGTCGAGGGTTGTCGTGCTGATCGGCGCCCCGCCGCTGACGAACACCAGCCGCATGCCCGCGCCGCGGCGCACCCGCGCGGTCACGGTCACGAGGTCACCGACGTCGCCGTACACCTCGCCACCCACCGCTGTCTGCTGCCCAGCGTGACCGGCGCTCAGGTAGAGCTCGACCCCGTCGGGGGTTCGGGTGATGAAGCACCGACCCGCCTTCAGCGCGGCGATGATGGCGGGCTTACTCAGCTGCTCCGCGTACACCACCGTCGTCGGCTTCCCGACCGCGAACCCCCCGGAGTTGACCACCCCGTGCAGGTCGCTGCCCCCGTTGGCCACCGTCCGCCAACCCTTGATCAGCATCGCCTCCCACGCGGCGAGGGAGAGCTCGTCGTCGGCCTGCCACGGCCCCGTCCACACCTCGTGGCCGTGGGTGCGCGAGCGCGGATCTGCCTCACCGTCCGCGGCGAACTGCCAGGACAGGTGCGCCGCGAACGGGTGCGCCGCCGAGACGTACGCCCCCATCGACTCCGCCAGGGTGATGAACTCGCCGATCCGGGCCCCGCCGGTGGGCAACGGCAACCCCAGGGGTGTCTGACGGAAGTCCAACCACGCACCAACGTCCATGCCCGAGACGGTGGCGTGACCGTGGAACCAGTTGGTCATCTCCTCACCGGGCATCAACAGCACGTCCTCGCCGGCGTCGCGGGCCAGGAAGTAGTTTTGGCTGACGACGTTGTGGTCGGTCATCGCCACGAAGTCCAGCCCGGCCTGCCGGCAGGCCCCCGCCCACTGAGCCGGGGTCATCGACGAACCCGACGACCACGCGTCGGAGCTGGCGTCGGTGTGACAGTGCAGGTCACCGCGGTACCAGCCCGGTTCGTCCAGCACCACCCCCAGCTCAGGACCGGCGCGGAAACGACCTCCCTGCGGGCCGAACGACATGCTCACCTGCACCGTAACCTCGGTGGGTTTCGGCGCGCGGAATACGGGGACGAGCACCGTCCAGGTGCCCGCTGGCATGTCGCCGGGCATGAACGCGGTGGACGCCGCCGAGGTCGAGACGAAGAACGCGGAGCGCTCCTCACCGTAGATGCCGCGGAACCCACCGGACTGGTACCCGGCGCCGTGGGCGTCGAACAGCCCCACCCCGAGCGCTGCGGCTGAATCGCTCTTCGTCATGGCGATGTCGATGCGATGAACCCCTCGGGGCACGGTGAACGGCAGCTGCGTGTAGGAGCCGATCCCCACGACGGTTGTCCGCAGCGTCAACGTCTGCGGTGGGGCGGACAGCGGTTGCGCGAGCGCGTCACCCGCCCCAAGCCCCACTGCACCGAGCCCCACTGCACCGAGTCCGGCTGCTCCCGCACCCAATGCGCCCCTCAGCACTGCCCGGCGGCTGACCTCGTCGTCCATGCCTGCCACCGTGCCCCGCCCGCACGACACGTTCGCGTCCGTCAAGCGAACGCGCGGTGTCGGGGAGATGGCGTTTGCGCCGCGGCCGAGGCGGCGCGTGATGAACGCATGATGAACACCCGTCCTGAACTGCGCATACCGCCCGTCGTGGCGGCGCGTCGGGGCCGGTGCGGCAATACCGTCGCGCTCATGAGCATCACTCGCCGTCATCTGCTGGCCAGCTCCGGAGCCGCCCTGGGTGCGGCCGCGCTGGCAGGCGCGGGGGTCGCGTCGGCGGCCAACTCAGACACCGAGAACAACGGTGACAACCAGGCAGGTCCGTCATCGGATCGGCTGCCACCGCCGTCGGAGTCGGGCATCGATCACGTGGTGGTGGTGATGATGGAGAACCGGTCGTTCGATCACTACCTGGGGTGGTTGCCGGGGGCGAACGGGCGGCAGGCCGGCCTCAGCTTCATCGACCGGTCCGGAGCACGGCACGCCACCCATCACCTGCGCGACTACCAGGGCTGCGCGCACCCGGACCCGGACCACTCCTTCGAGGGCGGCCGCATCGAGCTCAACAACGGCCGCTGCGATGGGTGGTTGCTTGCCGGGCAGAACGACGACTTCGCGATCGGCTACTACACCGAAGCCGACCAGGCGTTCTACCGCCATGCGGCCCGGGACTGGACCGTGTGCGACAACTACTTCTCCGCGATCATGGCCGAGACCTACCCCAACCGCTTCTACCAGCACGCCGCGCAGACCGACCGCATCCACAACTCGTCTACCACCTCCACGCTGCCGACCATCTGGGACCGGCTCGCCGCCGCCGGCCGCTCGCGCGGCTACTACTTCTACGACGTGCCGTTCACCGCGCTGTGGGGCACCAAGTACCTCGACATCTCCCACCCCTACCCGCAGTTCTTGGCCCAGGCCGCTGCCGGCACCCTGCCCGCGGTGTCCTACCTCGACCCCAAATTCCTCGACGAGGCCGGCGGATCCTCCGCCGACGACCACCCGCATGCCGACATCCGCGCTGGGCAGGCATTCCTCGATCAGGTCTATGACGCCGTCGTCAGCAGCCCGGCGTGGGAGCGGACCGTGCTCGTGATCAACTACGACGAGTGGGGCGGCTTCTACGACCACGTCGCACCGACGACGGCGCCCGATGCCACCCCAGAGTGGGGCCTGCGTGGTTTCCGGGTGCCGTGCGTGGTGATCTCCCCGCGGGCGCGCCGTGGCCACGTGGCGCACAACACCTACGACCACACGTCGGTGCTCAAGCTCATCGAGTGGCGCTGGAACCTCGCGCCGCTCACCCCCCGCGACGCCGCCGCCCGCAACCTGGCTGAGGTCCTCGACTTCTCCCGGCCACCGAACCTGGCGGCACCCCGGTATGAGGTGCCACCGTTCGTCGGGCTGCCCTGCCCCGTCGGCGGGTTCGCCGACTACGAGGATTGGCGCGCCCTGCGCGATGTTGCACTCCGATCAGGATGGAGCTTGCCCGCATGACCCGTTTACGTTTGCGCCCGTTCCTCGGTGTGCGCAGAGCTTCGCTGGTTTTCCTGCTGTTCGGCGTCGCACTGTCGGTGACCCTGGTGACGACCCTGCAGGTTCCCACGGCCGCCGCAGCCGGTGACGAAGCCCGTGATGGCGCGGGCTCGCCGGCCGAGGGTGATTCCTCCAGCGGGCAGTCATCTGCCCCGCGGGCCGGTGGCGGCCACTCCCTGCCACCGGTCGGGCACGTCTTCGTCGTGAACCTCGAGAACAAGGGTTATGACAAGACGTGGGGCCCCGGCTCGGCCGCGCCGTACCTGTCGCGGACGCTGCGCGCTCAGGGGACGCTGCTCACCCAGTACTACGGCACGGCGCACAACTCACTGCCCAACTACATCGCGCAGATCAGTGGCCAGGGACCTAACCCGCAGACCCAGGCCGACTGCCAGGTCTACTCCCCGTTCGTGGGCGCCGGCACCGTGACCCCGGGCCAGTACGTCGGCGACGGTTGCGTGTACCCCGCCGACGTGCCGACGCTGCCCGGCCAGCTCACCACCGCTGGCCGGACGTGGCGCGGGTACATGGAAGACATGGGCAGCTCGTGCCGGCACCCCCAACTCGGCGCGGTGGACAACACCCAGCGGGCGCGGGTGGGCGACCAGTACGCCGCCCGGCACAACCCGTTCGTGTACTTCCGCTCCATCACCGACTCCCCCACCTGCGCGCAGAACGACGTGGACCTGTCGCAGCTGCGCACCGACCTGACCGCAACCGCCACCACCCGCAACCTCAGCTACATCACCCCGAACCTGTGCCGCGACGGGCACGACACCCCCTGCGTCGACGGGCAACCCGGCGGCCTGATCAGCGCCGACGCGTGGCTACGCGAATGGGTGCCGGTGATCACCAGCTCACCCGCGTTCGGCAAGGACGGGATGCTCGTCATCACCTTCGACGAATCCGACGGACCGCAGTCCGACGCCACCGCGTGCTGCGGTGAGACCCCCGGCCCCAACAGCCCGCTACCCGGCATCACCGGCCTAGGTGGTGGCCGCGTCGGCGCCCTGGTCCTGTCCCGCTACACCCGCCCCGGGGGGTACAGCACCACGCCCTACAACCACTACTCCCTGCTGGCCAGCATCGAGGACCTGTTCGCCTTGCCCCACCTCGGCTACGCCGCCACACCGGGCCTGGCGCGCTTCGGCCGCGACATCTACCGCTAACGGCCGGCGACCTGACCGGCGGGCGACGGCCACCACCGCGGGCGTCGCTCTGTAGCACGAATCGCTCCTGAGATGGTTGATTCTTGGTCGGTTCAGTGGTCGCAGGCGATCAGTGAGCGTTTCCGGGTGACGTCGCTGTACCAGTTCTGCCAGATGGCGGCGGACATCGCGAAGAGGCGCCGGGCGATGCGGGTGAGCACTCCCGCCGTAACCGGCGTGCCTGCTTTGCTGGTACAGCTCGGACGCGGAGTCAAAAGTTCTGCGACACGCCGACGTGCAGACGTGGGTGTCTGGGCTCACCGAGAGCGGCCTCGCAGCCGCCAGTGTCCGTCAGGCCCACCGGGTGTTGCACCTTGTGCTCGACCTAGCAGTCCGAGACGGCAGGCTCCCTCGCAACCCCGCGGCCGGGGTGAAAATGCCGCGAGCGACGGTCGCGCACAAGCGGTTCCTCACCCACCAGCAGGTGCACGCCCTGGCCGCCGAGGCGGGGCGCTACCGCGGGGCGGTCCTCACCCTCGGTTACGCCGGGCTGCGCTTCGGTGAACTATCGGCCCTGCGGGTAGGTGACGTGGACCTCCTGCGGCGCCGGCTGACGGTTGAGCGGTCCATGGTCGAGGTGCAGGGGAAGGCGATCATCGGCACCCCGAAGTCCCATCAGGTGCGCGAAGTGCCCATCCCAGGCTTCCTGGCCGACGAGCTGGCCCGGCACCTGGCTGGGCGCGCACCGGACGATCTTGCCTTCCCAGGCCCGCGTGGCGGGCTGCTGCGGAACAGCCGCTTCCGGCTGGGCTACTTCGACCGGGCCGCCACGTCGGTGGGCCTTGACGGGCTCACCCCGCACGAGTTGCGCCACACTGCGGCGTCCTTGGCCATCGCCTCGGGTGCCTCGGTGAAGGTGGTTCAGCGAATGCTCGGGCACGCCTCGGCGAGCATGACGCTGGACGTTTACACCGGGCTGTTCGCCGACGACCTGGACACCGTCTCGGACCGTCTGGACGTGCTCGGTCGTGCGGCGGCTTCCGCTCGTGCGGACCAGCTGCGGACTAGCGCCGATCCTGGGGCTCTTCCGGTGCGTGAGCAGACCGCAGAAACATCATCTGAACTGGAGCGATAGCAGTGGGCCCCGTCGGGCTCGAACCGACGACCTGCGGATTAAAAGTCCGTAGCTCTACCAACTGAGCTAGAGGCCCGCGGCACGGTACTTCAGGTGGGAGTGCTTCTCATGACCCATGCGAATCACCCAGCCCGTGACCAGCGGTCAGACTACCGGCCGAGACGACGTGGATGCCCCGCGGGCGCCCCGCCAGCGGTGGCCAGCTGATGAGCGACGGATCCGTCGCGTGATGGTCCGAGCAGCTGCGGGAGCGGGTGGGTGTGCCCGAGGCGGAGGTGTCGCGGCGGCCCCGACCTCGCACTGGCGAGCTTCCTGATCCACAACGCATCAACGTGTTCGGCGACATCGTGTGAGTGGCCGGGGCAGGCGGTGGACCTGGAGGCGCAGGGAGCGCAGTGTGTCCACCCGACCGAGGCGACCGCCGGCGCGGCTGCGCCGATCCGGCGGCGGACGCCGCGCAGGACAAAACGTAGAAATTGACTGTCGGCCTCGCCGAGTTCCCGTCCTCAGGGCAGCCGGCGTCGGGTAACGCTCTCAACAGTTTTCGGCCTGGAGTGCAGCTTCACCGCCTGACAGTGCGGTCGCCGACGGGACGCCACCCCCGCCGACCGACGCGCGTACCGAGCCGGTCAGATCTGCTGCGGTACACCACGTAAGGTCGCCACAGGTAGCCGACGGGTGCGCTGAACACATGCACCAGTCGGGTGAACGGCCACAGCGCGAACAGTCCGAACGCGGCCAGCGCGTGCAGCTGGAAACCGATCGGAGCCTGCGCCATCAGGGCAGGTTGCAGGTCCAGCAGAAAGATGCCGCGAAACCATACCGAGACCCCTTGCCGGTAGTCGTAGCTGCCGACCAGGTTGGCGATGACGGTGTTGGTCAGCCCCAGCACGATGACGGTGCCGAGCACGGCGTACATCGCCTTGTCCATCCTGGTGGTGGCGCTGAATACCGGGCCCACGGTGCGCCGACGGTAGATCAGGATGAGCATGCCAGCGAGGGTCGCGAAGCCGGCGAGCCCGCCGGTGCTGACCGCCAGGAAGTGGTAGACACCCTCCGAGATCCCTACTGCGGCGGTCCAACTCGACGGGATTCCTAACCCGACGACGTGACCGAGGAACACGAACAGAACCCCGAAGTGGAACAGCGGGCTGCCCCACCGCAGCAGCCGGCGCTCGTAGAGCTGTGAGGAGCGGGTGGTCCACCCGAACTGGTCGTAGCGGTAGCGCCAGTAGTGTCCGACGATGAACACGGTAAGGCACACGTAGGGCACCACCACCCACAACACGATGTCTCGGGTGCTACTCATGTGCGCGCTCCCATGTAGTCAGGCGGTGCAAAGGGTTCCAGTCCCACGTCCTCACCCGGCGGTCCCTCAGCGGCCAGGCGCGCGACAGCCGCACGTTCCGGGCCAGCCAACGGCGGCAACGTGGCGCTCACGGCGGCCAGCGCCTCGGCGTAGGGAGAATGCGCATCGGTGAGCGCCAGGCGCAGCAACTCCAGCCCGGCCCGGTGCTCCAGCAGCAGCTTGGTGCCCGCATCCGGGTCGGCGATGGCGGCGAACTCCAGGAGCACACACAGGTGGTCGGGCAGCTCACTGGCGGCCAGCTCCAGACCGGCCCGCCGATAGGCCTGCGTGAAGGTCAGCAGGGCCACCCCGCGCTTACGGGTGTCGCCGTAGGCGTAGTACGTGAGGTACAGGCAGCAGCGCCGCTGCAGGTCGAAGGTCGCCACGTAGTCGGCAGCCAGCGCCGGCAAGGGAGTGCGTCCGAGGTGGTCGAGTAGGCGGTGCAGCCGGGTGCGGACCGGTTCGGCCAGCGTGGCGGTCGCGATATGCAACTGCGGGAGCCGCGCGATCAGCTCAGCATCGGGGTGATCCAGGGCGAACGCCACGATGCGGTGGACGAGCATGCGCTGCCGACTGGACATCGGGTGGCCGGTGAGCAGGCGGGCAGCGCGGCTCACGGTGTCGGCTCCTGATCGTGCTTGGCGGGAAACATCCCTGGCGGCGCTGCCTTGCCATCCCAGTTGAGCAGGTTTACCCGGGCACTCTTGTCCGCCGGGTCGACGGAGCTCTCGGCCGTCTGCCGCTGCTTGAGCACCTGGAAGTTCTCCACGGCCACGGGGGTGACCCCGGCGCCCGAACCTTCCCCGAACGGCCCGGACCCGCCCATACCGGGACCGCCGTCGTAGCTCAAGCTGCACTCGGTGGCCAGCTCTTCCAGGCTGTGGGCCGCCTCGGCGTGGGTACTGGGGATGACGTAGCGCTCGTCGTACTTGGCCAGGGCCAGCAGCCGGTACATGTCGTACACGTCCTGGCCGGTCATTCCCACGGCGGCGGGGATGGACTCGTCCGGCTCCCGGCCCAGGGTGATGTCGCGCATGTAGCACCGCATCGCCGCCAAGCGCTTCAGCACGGCCGTCACCGGGGCGGGGTCCCCGGCGGTGAACAGCTCCGCGAGGTAGGTCACCGGGATGCGCAACGTGTCGATGGCCGCGAACAGGTTCTGCTTGTCCTCGGCGTCCACGCCCGTCTCGGTGACGACGTCCACGACCGGTGATAGCGGTGGGATGTACCAGACCATCGGCATCGTCCGGTATTCCGGGTGCAGCGGCAGCGCCACCTCGTACCGGTTGATCAACGCCCAGATGGGCGAGCGTTGCGCGGCTTCGATCCAGTCCCTGGCGATCCCGGCGGCCTCGGCCGCACGGATGACCTCGGGGTCGTTCGGGTCCAGGAACACCGCGCGCTGGGCGGCCAACAGATCGTGCGGGTCGGTGACGGAGGCGGCATCGAGGACCTGGTCGGCGTCGTACAGCACCAGCCCGATGTAACGCAGGCGCCCGACGCAGGTTTCCGAGCACACCGTGGGCAGTCCCACCTCGATGCGGGGGTAGCAGAACGTGCACTTTTCGGCCTTGCCAGTGCGGTGGTTGAAATAGATCTTCTTGTAGGGGCACCCGGTGACGCACTTGCGCCACCCGCGGCAGCGGTCCTGGTCGACCAGGACGATGCCGTCCTCGCTGCGCTTGTAGATCGCCCCCGACGGGCAGGAAGCGGCGCAGCTCGGGTTGAGGCAGTGCTCGCAGATGCGCGGTAGGTAGAACATGAAGGTCTGCTCGAACTCAAGCTTGACCTTCTCGGACATCTTCTGCAGCACCGGGTCGGCCTGGGCCAGCTCCGGTGCGCCCCCAAGGTCGTCGTCCCAGTTGGCGCTCCAGGAGATCTTCGTGTTCTCGCCGCTGATCAGCGACTTCGGCCGGGCCACCGGGGTGTGCTCCTGCAGTGGTGCGGTGGTGAGGTTCTCGTAGTCGTAGGTCCACGGCTCGTAGTAGTCGCCGATGGAGGGCATCTTGGGGCTGGAGAAGATGGACAGCAGGTTCTTGATCCGGCCGCCCGCTTTGAGTTTCAGGCGCCCCCGCTTCGTCAGCTCCCAACCGCCTTCCCAGCGGTCCTGGTCCTCGTAGGTGCGTGGGTAACCCTGGCCCGGGCGGGTCTCCACGTTGTTGAACCAGACGTACTCCACCCCGCTGCGGTTGGTCCAAGCCTGCTTGCAGGTCACCGAGCAGGTGTGGCACCCGATGCACTTGTCGAGGTTCATCACCATGGACATCTGGGCCATGACCCTCATCAGTACTGAACCTCCTGGGAGCGGCGGCGGATGACGGTGACCTCGTCGCGCTGGTTACCGGTGGGACCGAGGTAGTTGAACGCGAAGGACAGCTGCGCGTAGCCGCCGATGAGGTGACTGGGCTTGATCAGCAACCGGGTCAGGGAGTTGTGCACCCCACCCCGCTTGCCGGAGGTCTCCGAGCGGGGGACGTCGATGAGTCGATCCTGGGCGTGGTACATGAACACGGTGCCCTCCGGCATTCGGTGCGACACGATCGCGCGGGCCACCACGACGCCGTTGCGGTTGACCGCTTCGATCCATTCGTTGTCCTTGACCGCGACCTTGGCGGCGTCCTGCGGGCTCATCCAGATGGTCGGGCCGCCGCGGGACAGACTGAGCATGAGCAGGTTGTCCTGGTACTCGGAGTGGATGGACCACTTGCTGTGCGGGGTGAGGTAGCGCACGGTGATGCCGAGTTCACCGTTGTCCCCGACCACCGGTTCGCCGAACAAGGTGTGCATGTTCAGCGGTGGTCGGAACACCGGCAGGTTCTCCCCGAGTTCGCTCATCCAGTCGTGGTCGAGGAAGAAGTGCTGGCGCCCGGTGAGGGTGTGCCAGGGTTTAAGCCGTTCGACGTTGATGGTGAACGGGGAGTAGCGGCGCCCGCCGGCCTCGCTGCCCGACCACTCCGGGGAGGTGATGACCGGGACAGGGCCGGCCTGGGTGTCGGCGAAGGCAATCTGCTTGCCTTCGTGCTCGGCGGCGAGGTCGGCCATCGGCTGCCCGGTGCGGACCGCAAGGGTGCGGAACCCCTGCGTGGCCAGGTTCCCGTTGGTGGTGGCCGACAGGGCGAGGATCGCCTCGCATACATGCACGTCGCGGGCCAGGGACGGCCGGCCGTCGGCGACCCCGCCGCGCACCGTCCCGTTCTTGTGCCGCAGGTACTCCAGCTCCTTCTCGACCCGGTACGTGACGCCCTTCGTGGTCGCTCCGAGCGTGTCCAACAGCGGACCCAGCGCCCCCATCTTGGCGGCGACAGCGGGGTAGTCCCGTTCCACAACAACGAGTTTGGGCATCGTCGCACCCGGGACCGGCTCGCAGTCACCGGCCTTCCAATCCCGCACTCGCCCATGCGGATTGGCGAGCTCGTCGGGGGTGTCATGGGTCAGTGGCACCGCCACCACGTCCTGGCGAACCCCCAGGTGCGTGGCGGCGAGCGCGCTGAAGGCCCGCCCGATGGTGGCGAACGCATCGAAGTCGGTGCGGGTCTGCCACGGCGGGGAGATGGCGGGGTTGAAGGAGTTGATGAAGGGGTGCATGTCGGTGCTACTCAGATCATGCTTCTCATACCAAGTCGCGGCGGGCAGCACGACGTCGGAAAACAATGTGGTGCTGGTCATCCGGAAATCCAGCGACAGCAGCAGATCAAGCTTGCCGACCGGTGCCTGCTCATGCCAGACCACGTCCCGCGGCCGGGCATGCTCGGGGGCCTCAGTGGCCCGGATCGCGGAGTCTGCACCAAGCAGGTGGTGCAGGAAGTACTCATTGCCCTTCGCTGAGCTGCCCAGCAGGTTGGAACGCCACACGGTGAGGATCCGGGGGAAGTTCGCCGACGCGTCGGGGTCCTCGCAGGCAAACCGCAACCGGCCGGCCTTCAGTTCGGCCGGGATGTATTCACCCACCGGGAGCCCGGCCGACGCGGCGTCATCGGCCAGGTCGAGGGAGTTGCGGTCGAAGGTCGGGTAGGAGGGCATCCATCCCATCCGCGCGGACTGGGCGATGACGTCGGCGGTGGACTTGCCGGCCAGTTGGCCACCGGCCGTCGCCGCGGCGAGGGTGTCGGCGCTGAATCCGTCGTAGCGGAACTGGTCGGTGTGCAGGTACCAGTACGCGGTCTGGATCATGTGCCGCGGGGGGCGGGACCAGTCCAGGGCGTTGGCCAGCTGGGTGTATCCGGTGAGCGGGCGCACCTTCTCCTGCCCGACGTAGTGCGCCCAGCCACCGCCGTTGACGCCCTGGCAGCCGGTGAGCGTGGTGAGGGTGAGGAAGGTGCGATAGATGGTGTCGGAGTGGAACCAGTGATTGGTTCCTGCGCCCATCAGGATCATCGACCGGCCGCGGGACTCCTCGGCGTTGGCTGCGAACTCCCGCCCGATCCGCTCGGCTTTGTCCGCACTCACCCCGGTGATGTTGGCCTGCCATGCCGGGGTGCCCGGCTGGCTCGCGTCGTCGTACCCGGTCGGCCACTGCCCGGGCAGGCCGTCGCGGGCGACGCCGTACTGGGCTAGCAGCAGGTCGAACACCGTGGTCACCAGGTGATCCCCGATGCGCCGGACCGGCACTCCGCGATGCACCACGTCCGCGGACCCGTCGGGTGCGTCGAAGCGCGGCAGCGTCAACACGACGGATTCACTACCGGGGGAATGCAGGCTGAGCAGCGGGTCCACGTCGCCGAGGTCGAGATTCCACCGTCCGGCACCCTGCTCGCCGTAGCGGAACCCGAGGGACCCGTTGGGCACCACAGGGTTCCCCGTGGCGGAGTCGAGCAACACGGTCTTGAACTCGGCGTGCTCGCCGGCTTCAGTCAGCCCGCAGGTGGCGAGGTCGGCAGCGCTCAGGTCGGCGGCGGTGAGGAACTTGCCCGGTGAATGGGACTCGCCCTGCTGGTCGAGGATCACCAGGAACGGCAGGTCGGTGTAACGCTGCACGTAGTCGGTGAAGTACGGCACTTGCCGGTCGACGAAGAACTCCTTGAGCGTGACGTGGCCCATCGCCATGGCCAGCGCCCCGTCGGTGCCGGGCGCGGCGGGCAGCCATTCGTCGGCGAACTTGGTGTTGTCGGCGTAATCGGGGGAGACGACGATGACCTTCTGGCCCCGGTAGCGGGCCTCGGTCATCCAGTGCGCATCCGGGGTTCGGGTCACCGGGACGTTGGAGCCCCACATGATCAGGTAGGTGGCGTCCCACCAGTCGCCGGACTCGGGCACGTCGGTCTGGTCGCCGAACACCTGCGGTGAGGCCACCGGTAGGTCCGCGTACCAGTCGTAGAAGGACAACATCGCCCCGCCGATGAGGGAGTAGAAGCGTGAGCCGGCGGCGTGCGACACCATGGACATGGCCGGGATCGGGGAGAAGCCGGCGATCCGGTCGGGACCGAACGCCTTGATGGTATGCACGTGCGCAGCGGCCACCATCTCCACCGCCTCATCCCAGGAGGCTCGGACCAGGCCGCCCTTGCCGCGGGCGGCTTTGTACGCTCGGGACCGCTCCGGGTCACCCACGATGTCGGCCCAGGCCAGGACCGGGTCACCGGTCCTGGCCTTCGCCTCGCGGTACATCTGCAGCAGCACACCGCGCACGTAGGGGTAGCGAACCCGGGTGGGGGAGTAGGTGTACCAGGAGAATGCTGCGCCGCGCGGACATCCGCGGGGTTCGTACTCGGGGGAGTCTGGGCCAACCGAGGGGTAGTCGGTCTCCTGCGACTCCCAGGTGATGATGCCGTCCTTGACGTAGATCTTCCACGAGCAGGACCCCGTGCAGTTCACGCCGTGGGTGGAGCGGACCACCTTGTCGTGGCTCCACCGGTCCCGATAGAAGCTGTCCGCGTCCCGGCCGCCGATCTGGTGCAGGGTGCGCAGGTCCGCCGACACCTCGGCTCGGCGAAACAACCGCCGGGTCTTGAGCAACGCCTCGGTCAGCGGGTCGTCCATTCCCGGACTAGCTGGGGAAAGGCGGCTTTGATGAGGCATTAGCGGGTCCCCTCAACGGCGGTCGTATGAACCGCGCGGCGCACCGGACCCCAGGCGAAGCCCGCAGTGCCGAGCGCGACCACGGCCAACAGTGCCAGGCCCAGCCGGTAGTCGCCGAACTGGCCGTAGAACACCCCCATCAGGAGCGGCGGGACGAATCCACCCAGTCCACCCGCCGCCCCGACGATGCCACTGACCGCGCCGACCTGCTGGGCCGGCGCCAACTTCGAGACCAGAGCAAAGGTCGCCCCGGCGCCAGCACCGAGCGCTGCCGCCATTCCGAGGAAGGCCACCGTCGCGACCGGCATCAACGGCAGCTGGACGGCGGCGAGCGCCGCGAGCGCGGAGGTGGCAGTGAAGCACACGGCGAGCACCGGTACCGGTCCCACCCGATCCGATAACCACCCCCCGAACGGGCGCAAGATCACCGCCAACACCACGAAACCGGCTGTGCGGGTTGCGGCGTCACCTGCTGAGAGGCCGTAGGCGTTGCGAAGGTAGGTGGGTAGGTACACGCTGAACGCGACGAACCCACCGAAGCTCACCGCGTACAACACCGATAGCTGCGTCACAGCAGGTAGCCGGGCGGTGGCCCACGTGCGGGTCAAGAACCCGCCCGGGCTTGACTGGCGGTTCGGTGGGTCACGCAGCCAGATCGCTGCGATCGCGGAGTACATCGCGAGCACCGCAGCGACAAGCACGAAGGGTGCGGCCCGCCCGTAGGCATCGGCCAGGCGCACTGTGGTGAAGGCGGCGATCGCCGTCCCGCCCATACCCACCCCGAACACCCCCAGGGCGAAACCGCGTCGCTGCGGCGGGAACCACCCGTTGACCAGAGGCACGCCGACGGCGAACGCGGTGCCCCCCACCCCGAGGAGGAATGCGCCGAGCACCAGCATCGGGTAGGTGTCTGCCACCAGGCCGACGAACAGCACTGGAAGCACCGTTACGGCGCTGACGGCGCAGAACATCACCCGCGCTCCGAATCGGTCGGTCAACGCCCCCACCGGGATCCGGCCCACGGAGCCAACGACCACCGGAATCGCGACCAGAAATGCCTGCTGCACAGCGGTCAGGTTCAGTGCGGTGCGGTAAGCGGCGCCGAGGGGGCTGATCAGCGCCCACGCCCAGAAGTTGACCAGGAAGCCAGCGGTCGCGAGCACCAGCATCCGCCCCGCCCCAGGCACAGTGCGCTGTTCTGGAGGCACGGGCAGCGGGGGTGCGGGCCTACTACTGCGGGTCGGGACCATCGCAACGCTCCTTGTCGCCTTCGGGCTGGGTGGGCCCTGCAGACCGAGCCTGCCCGGGGGTGGTGGTGCGCCGATAGCGACGAAGGTCCCGAGCTGCGGGGGTCGCTTGGTCCTACCGCCCTGCGCTGGTGGCGGGCAGCGTGCACGGGGTGAACCGAACCGAACCCATGCCCGCTACCCCTGTCCGCCTGCTGTCCGCCGACTCTGAGGCGGTGGTGCGGGCTACCGCGTCGGTTGTGGCCGAGCACGCCGAGCTGATCACCCGGTGCTTCTATCCCCGCATGTTCGCCGAACGTCCGGACCTATTGCGGGTGTTCAACCAGGCCAATCAGGCCACCGGGGAGCAGAGCCGCGCGTTGGCCTCGTCGGTGGTGGCCTACGCGGTGCAACTGATCGACCCTGACGCCCCGTCCTTCGCGCACGTGTTGCAGCGCATCGCCTACAAGCACGTGACGCTGGGCATCACCCCCGAGCAGTACACGATCGTCGGACGGCACCTGCTGGCTGCGGTCGGGGAAGTACTCGGTGATGCCGTTACGCCCGACGTCGCCGCCGCGTGGGACGAGGTGTACCGGCTGTTTGCGACCCAGCTGATCGCCGAAGAGGCGCGCTTGTACGCCGGCGCCGGCATCGACCCGGCGCACCCGCTGCGGCCTTACCGCGTCGTCCGCCGGATCGAGGAGACCCATGACGTCGTCTCGCTCGTGCTGGAACCCGCCGACGGCGGTTCCCTGCCGCAGGTTCGGCCCGGGCAGTACGTGTCGGTGTTCGTCGATCTGCCCGGTGGTGATCGGCAACCCCGTCAGTACACGGTGTCCTCCACTGCCTCCGGCACCCGGATTCAGATCACCGTGAGCCGGGTTCGGGGTACGCAGGGGGCACCGGACGGACGGGTGTCGTCCTTCCTGCACCACGACACCCGGGTCGGGGACTTGCTTGAGGTCAGTGCACCCGCCGGGGACTTCGTCGTGCCGGAGTCCGGCGAACCGCTGCTGCTGGCGAGCGCCGGTGCCGGGATCACCACGGTGTTGCCCATTGTGGAACACATCGCCCGCACCCAGCCGGAACGGCAAGTGATCGTGGCCCACGCCGACCGCACCGCGCAGGATCACGCGCTGCGCAACACGGTCCTGCACGTCGGGCGGCACATCGACGACTTCACTGCCTACACCTGGTACGAAACCGTGGATCCCCACGATGCTCAGTCTCGTCAGGGTTTCATGGATCTCGCGGAGGTGCAGCTGCCCATGGATGTGCAGGTCTTCACGTGTGGGCCGTTGCCGTTCATGCGACACGTCCGGTCGAGCTTGCTCGCGCGCGGGGTGCCCGCGTCGCGGATCCGGTACGAGGTGTTTGGGCCTGACCTGTGGGCCGCTCAGGTCGCTGAGCCGATGCTTGTGGGGGCCGCGGGCTGATTGTTCGGTGCGATTGAACCCCGAGCCGGATGAGAGTCGTCGCCACGGTGCGAATACCCGCTGAGAAGCCGGATAAGCGACATTCCGGCTTTGCTCCAGTGCGCCGCACTAGAGTCAGCGCCGGACACCGACGAGGAGAGCTGATGCAGAAGAAGTCGCTGGACGCGGTCGCCCGAGAGCAGCTGCACGCCGCGCATGCCGCCACGTCCAAGCGAGCCGCCGTGACGGTCTTCGGTGGCCACGAACACGTGATGCGCCAGACCGTGATCGCGCTGCTCTCCGGCAGCGAGTTGGCCGAGCACGAGAACCCGGGCGAGGCGACCATTCTCGTCCTGCTCGGCAGGGTGGAACTCGTCGTCGGAACCGACTGCTGGCAGGGCCGCGCCGGTGACCTGCTCATCGTACCGCCCGCACGGCATTCGCTGCGGGCCGCCGAGGATTGTGCAGTGCTCTTGACCGCGGTGCCCCGATCGCGCCCGGCCTCTTTATGACAGACACCGCATGACAGGCACCGCATGACAGGCACCGCCGAGGTGGTACGCACCCGCAGTGCCGGCCTCACCGCGGCGGAGGTCGCGCAACGAGTAGCGGACGGGCGCACCAATGCCGTTGCGCTGCGCACCAGCCGCCCGGTTACCGAGATTGTCCGTTCGAACGTGCTGACGTTTTTCAACGGATTGCTGTTCGTGCTCTTCGTCGCCACCATGGCTACCGGTCGCTGGCAGAACGGCTTGTTCGGTGGGGTCATTCTTGCCAATGCGGCGATCGGCATCGTCGGGGAGGTGCGGGCCAAGCGCACGCTGGACCGCCTGGCCGTGCTGAACGCACCCCACGCGCGGGCGGTGCGCGACGGTCAGACCAGGGTGCTCGACGTGGCCGAGGTGGTGGCCGACGACCTACTCGAACTGATCGCCGGTGATCAGGTGCCCGCCGACGGTGTGGTCGTCGCCTCCGAGGGCCTGGAAATCGACGAGGCATTGCTCACCGGGGAGGCGGACGCCTTGATCAAGTCCCCCGATGACCAAGTGCGGTCCGGCTCGGCGGTCGTCGCCGGTAAAGGCACGTTCCAGGCCACCGCAGTCGGCGCGGAGGCCTATGCGACGAAGCTCGCCACCGAGGCTCGGCGGTTCACCGTCGCTCGTTCCGAACTGGTGGACGGAACCAACCGGATCTTGCGGTGGATCTCGGTGGTCATGCTGCTGGTGGGGCCGGTGCTGCTGTGGAGCCAGTTCCGCAGCCCCGACAACGCAGGGTGGCAGGACGCGGTCACCGGCACGGTCGCGGGTCTGGTCGGCATGATCCCAGAGGGCCTGGTGCTGCTGACCAGCTTGGCGTTCATGCTGGCCACCCTCAGCCTGGCACGTCAGCAGACCCTGGTGCAGGAGCTGCCGGCGGTGGAAGGGCTCGCCAGGGTGGACGTGGTCTGCCTGGACAAGACCGGCACGCTGACCTACGGCGATCTGGCATTGGATCGTCTGGAGCTGCTGGGGACCGGCCCGGAGTCCGATGTGCGCCATGCCCTCGGCTTGTTAGCCCAGGACCACGGCGCGAACGCAACCGCGGCGGCCGTGGCGGCGGCGTTCCCCGACACCCCATGGCAGCGGGCCGACAGCGTCCCGTTCAACTCCACCAGGAAATGGTCGGCGGTCCGGACGGCCGAGCACGGCTGCTGGGTGCTGGGTGCTCCGGACACGGTGTTGACCGCGCCGACGAAGGGTGTCCAGCAGCAGGCGTACGACACAGCGAACCAGCTCGCGCAGCGGGGCTTCCGCGTTCTGCTGCTCGCATCGACGAGCGCGACGGACTGGCCGAGCGTGCACGGGGGTAGCGCTGACGGACCGGTGCCGTTGCCGCGAGGGCTGGTGCCCGCCGCACTGGTGGTGCTCACCGAACGGGTCCGCGAGGATGCCGCCGAGACGTTACGCTTCTTCGCAGCGCAGGGTGTCGCACTGAAGGTCATCTCCGGTGACAATCCTCGGACGGTGGCAGCGGTGGCCGTCGCCGTCGGTGTTCCTGGCGCCGCCGACCCGGTGGACGCCCGCACCCTGCCCGACGATCCTGAGCAGCTGGCTGATGTGCTGGAGCGGCACTCGGTGTTCGGTCGGGTAACGCCGCACCAGAAGCGTCAGATCGTCGCCGCGTTGCAGAGCCGTGGTCATGTGGTGGCGATGACCGGCGACGGGGTGAACGACGCGCTGGCGCTAAAGGACGCCGATATCGGTGTCGCGATGGGTAGCGGTGCGCCGGCGACCCGCGCTGTGGCGCAGCTGGTGCTGCTGGACGGTCGGTTCGCGCACCTACCGGCGGTGGTCGCGGAGGGCCGCCGGGTGATGGCGAACATCGAGCGGGCCTCGAACCTGTTCCTGGTGAAGAACACCTACGCGCTGGTGCTTGCGCTCATCGCGGCGGCGACGGTGAGCAGCTACCCGCTGGCGCCGATACAACTGACCCTCATCTCCACGCTGACCATCGGGGTGCCTGGTTTTCTGCTGGCCCTGGGTCCGAACAGCCGGCGCTACGTCCCCGGCTTCGTCGTGCGCGTGCTGCGCTTCTCGGTCCCAATCGGGGTGGTGACCGCGCTGGCTGCGTACGCCGGTTACCGCGCCACCCGGGTGCTGGTGCCTGGTTCCGGTGTTTCCGAGGGGCGGACGACGGCGACCATCGTCATCGTGATCATCTCGCTGTGGACAGTCATGGTGGCTGCCCGCCCACTTGCCGGCTGGAAGCTCGCGCTGGTCAGCGGACTTGCGGCGGCCGGTGCAGTGGCGGTGCTCGTTCCGGTGCTCGCTCGCGGGCTCTTCCTCCTGGCGACCACCCCGGTAATCCTCCTACTGGCTGCCGCCCTGGGTGCCGTTGGGGCCGCAGCCGTCGAAGCGAGCCATCGTGCGGTCACCGCCCGCTCGCGTGCGGGCGTCTCCTAAGATGTCCGGGCAAGGGGACAATTGGGTTGCCATGTACGGAGGACGGCGATGTCACGATCCACGAACGCGGCGCGGCTGGATCGGAAAGCTCCGATGCCGCTGTGGGCGCAGCTGCACGAGGACCTACAGCGCCGCCTGCGCGCCGCTGAGTTCGACGGCGCGTTCCCCGGTGAGATGGAGCTGGTAGTCGACTACGAAGTGTCCCGGCACACCGTCCGGGAAGCCCTTCGGCAGCTGCGCCAAAGTGGCGTCATCGACTCCTCTCGAGGACGGGGCACCACGGTGCGTCGGACCGCGATCGAACAGCCCCTCGGCAGCATCTACTCGCTGTTTCGGCACGTGGAGGAGCAGGGGATGACTCAGGAGAGTCAGATCCTGAGCCAAGAGCAGGTGCGACACCCGGAGGCGGCCGTCGCGCTAGGTCTAGATCAGGACACGCAGCTGTTCTACCTGGAGCGCATTCGGTGCGCCGGCGGGTCGCCGCTGGCCCACGACCAGGTGTGGTTGCCCTGGGAACTGGCCGCCCCCCTTATCGACGCCGACTTCACCCACGCCGCCCTCTACGACGAGTTGGCCGCCCGCTGCGCCGTGCAGATCACCGAAGGCAGCGAGCGGATCTCCGCGGTGATGCCGTCCCCGGCGCAGCGTGCCCAGCTCGGCGTTCCCCGGGGGGTGGCGTGTTTCGCGATCGAACGTACCGGCAGTACCCCCCAGCGCCGGGTGGAGCACCGGCGATCGCTGATTCGCGCGGACGTGTTCTCCCTCCGCGCCGTGTGGTCCCCTCGGGGGTACACCCTCGACTCCACTCGGGGAACCCCGGGCTGAGCGCGCTTGGCTGTGGGCAGCCTCACGCCAGCGGGCAGATGTGAGGCTGCGGCTAGGCGGTAGCATCACGGTAGATGTCCGTACATTCGCACAAAACTTCAGGAGGTGGTGATGGCCTCGGCCGTCAGCCTGCTCGCGATCACTCTGGCAGCCGGGGTTGTCATCGGGCTCAGCCTTGGCGCCCTCGGTGGTGGCGGGTCGATCCTCACCGTCCCGGTGCTGGTGTACCTGCTGGGCGAACAGCCGCAGATCGCCACCACGGCCTCGCTCGTGATCGTCGGGGTGAGCTCGATTCTCGCCGCCGTCAGTCACGCGCGGTCCGGACGGGTGCAGTGGCGAGCAGCCACAGTATTTGGCGCCCTCGGTATCGCGGCTTCGTTCGTGGGCTCGAAGCTCAACCGGTTGGTTGACCCCAACGTGTTGCTGCTTAGCTTCGCCGCCCTGATGCTGGTCGCAGCCACCGCCATGCTGCTGCGAACCCGCACCCCCGCCGATGCCGTGGTCGAGACTGCACCTCAGCGTGAGCTGGCCTCCACCGGTCCATCGCGGTCAGGTGTCAGCGCGGAGGCGTCGACGGATGAGCCGACCGGCGCAGCGACTCGCCGTCCGGAGCGCGAACCGGGTTCGCGACTCGTGACGGCCGGCAAGGTAGTGCTGGCCGCGCTCGTGGTCGGATTCCTCACCGGCTTCCTGGGCGTCGGTGGCGGGTTCGTCATCGTCCCAGCGCTGGTCCTTGCCCTTCGGTATGGCATGCCGACGGCGGTGGGAACCTCGCTGGTGATCATCTCCATCACCAGCCTCGGGGCATTCGTGGAGCGCCTCGGGCAGACCACGATCCCCTGGCACACGATCATCCCGTTCACCGTGGCTGCCGTGCTGGGATCCCTGGCCGGCAAACGGGTCAGCGATCGGGTGTCGGGACCTGCGCTGAGCCGAGCATTCGCCGGACTGCTCGTTCTGGTCGCCAGCTACGTGGCAGCACAGGCGGCGATTGCGCTCTGAGCGCGGCGGGTGGTCAGAGTGCTAGGACCAGGGCTGCGCCGAGGGCGATCGCGCCGAGCAGCACCGCGACCGCTCGCAGATGCGGCAGAGCTGAGGGCGAGCGGTGACCGCGCACGTCGGCGATGATGCGTCGGTAGCGGCGCGGGCCGATGACCGCGCTGATCACGGCCCCCACCACGGCGACCCCGATGCCGAAGGCGATCTGGACGGGGCTCGCGCGCTGGTGGACATCGTGCAGCATCAAAGCGCCGACGGCGACGAGGCCGAATCCGGTGCGCTCCCAGGACAGGGCGGTGCGCTCGGCCTGTGCCCCGATGTCGAGGATCTCCGCTGCCGAGCCGTCGGCTGCCGAACCGTGCCCGGTCATCGACTCAGCAGGGCGAGTACAGCGACGACCGTAGCCACCAGTGCGACCCCCCCGGCCAGCAAGAACGTCACCGGCGTCGGCGGAAGGGGCTGCTTCAGTCGCATGCATCGCTCGGTTCGGTCCCACCGCCGGTAGCTGGCTGCGGCCACTGCTGCCGACAGCGCGAGCAGGATGACCCCGAGGGCTAGCCGCGATCCCGGTGGTCCGAACTCGGGCAGCACCGTCAGGACCGCGACCCCCCCGGCGAGCAGGGCGAGTGAGGTGCGGATCCAGGCCAGGAAGGTGCGCTCGTTGGCCAGGGTGAACCGGTAGTCGGGATCTTCGCCCACCTCAGCCGCGGAGCGCCGGAGCCCTCTCATCACCGACCTACCCGGTTGCAGGCGGTCGGCAGCATTGATCTTCCTCCCGGAACCGGTCTAGCGTAGAAACATCCGGTTGTCCGGACCGGTAATGGAACTGGGTGCATGCCCCGAGAGACTAGAGGTGCGCGATGAGTGTTGTGGACACCGATGCCCGTGCGGACACCGCCAGCGAACAGACCGTGACGGCGGCCGAGTTGAAGCAGTGGCGCGGCACCGACCCCTCGATCCGGCTGCTCGACGTGCGAACCACCGCCGAATTCGAGGCCGGGCATATCCCCGGCGCGGTGAACATCCCACTGCCCCAGCTGGTGGGAGTGTGCGAGCCGATCCGCGATGGTCTGCAGGGGCGACTGGTGATGATCTGCCAGGGTGGGCCGCGCGCCCGCCAGGCCCATCAGATGCTGCGGGAGCACGGGTGCCGCCAAGCCGCGGTGCTCGAGGGCGGGATGAACTCCTGGACGAGCGCGGGCGGCGACGTGCAGCACGGTCGCCCGCGCTGGATGTTGGAGCGCCAGGTGCGGCTGGTCGCTGGGTCGCTCGTGGTGACCGGCATCCTCGGCAGTCTGATCAACCCCCGGGCACGCTTGCTCAGTGCTGCCATCGGTGCCGGCCTGGTGTTCTCCGCGGTCACCGATTCCTGCGCCATGGGCAACGTGTTGTCCCGACTGCCCTACAACAAGGGCAGCCGCCACGACATCGACCAGGCGGTCGCGGTACTGACTGGCCGGTGAGCTGCTGGGCGGCATTGCCAACTGCCTCGCCTCGGGTCTACCGTGAAGGTATGAACGTCCGGTTGTCCGTATCTTTGACGCCGGAGAGTGCGCGGCCGACACCACAGTGCCGCCGGGACAACTAGGAGGCAGTGTCATGAACGTCATCGTCATCGAAACACCGCAGCTCGGCGACCGCTCATACCTCGTCCATGACGGGGAGGTGGCTGTCGCGATCGATGTGCAGCGCGACATCGATCGGGTGCAGGCCGCGGCCCGGCAGGCAGGTGTGCGCATCACCCACGTCGCCGAGACGCACATGCACAACGACTACGTGACCGGCGGGCTGGAGTTAGCCCGTGCCGAAGGCGCGCTCTACCTGGTCAACGGAGCAGATCCCGTGCAGTTCGACCGCGAACCGGTCACCGATGGCGATGAGCGGGCGGTGGGCGGCCTGAGTCTGAAGGTGGTGGCCACGCCAGGCCACACCGACACCCACGTGTCTTACGTGCTCACCCACGGCCAGCAGCAGGCGGTGTTCTCTGGGGGCAGCCTGCTCTTCGGGTCGGTCGGGCGCACGGACCTGGTGGACCCGGCGATGACCGAGGAATTGACGCACGCCCAGTACGCCTCGGTGCGCCGGCTGGCCAGTGAGGCCGACCGCGGCGCCGAGCTGTACCCCACCCACGGCTTCGGCTCCTTCTGCTCCAGCGGGCCGGCCTCCGGTGCGGGGTCCTCCACCCTGGCCGAGCAGCTCACCAGCAATCACGCCCTCACCGATGCCGACGAGGACCGGTTCGTCCGCGAGCTGATCGCCAACCTCACCGCCTACCCCTCCTACTACGCCCACATGGGCCCGGCCAACCTCAAGGGACCGGGCGCGGTGGACCTGAGCGTGCCCGAACCCCTGGACCCCACGGAGCTCGCGCGGCGGTTGCACGACGGGGAGTGGGTCGTCGACCTCCGCAGCCGGGTGGCATTCGCCGATAAGCACCTCCCCGGTGCCATCAGCTTTGAGTACGGCAACGGGTCCATGTTCACCACCTTCCTCGGCTGGGTGCTGCCCTGGGGTGACCGGCTGAGCTTGGTCGGCCCGGAGGACGACGTCCGCAACGCCATCAGGGACCTGTCCCGGATCGGCATCGACTCCCCCGACGCCGCGCTCGGTGAGGACCCCACGACCCTGGCCCCGGACGTCGCGGCGGCCAACTACCCGCGGGTGGACTGGGCGGGAATGGTGGCCGAGCGGGCCGAACAGGACACCGTGCTGGATGTCCGACGCCGTGACGAGTACGAGGCCGACCACGTACGTGGCTCCCTGAACATCCCGCTGGTGGGCCGAGTCGATGAAGTACCGGGCGGCAAGATCTGGGTCCACTGTGGATCGGGATACCGGGCGAGTATCGCTTCGAGCTTGCTGCAGCGGGCCGGCAGGACCGTCGTCCACGTCGACGCCATGTTCGGCGACGCGGCCGCCAGCGGTGTGGATCTGGTGGGCGCCGCTAGCTAGGGCCCCACGTTGGGCTTGTACCCCCTACACGTCGGACTTGGCAGCGCAGCCGGGTTCGCGGGCCCTGAGGTCCCCCAGATATGGAGCAGGTCAGTATGGAGCAGGTGACGCAACGCCCCACCCGGTGGCTGAAGGTGCTGGACCAGACCAAGTGCATCGGGTGCCATGCCTGCACCACGGCATGCAAGAGCGAGAACGAGGTGCCGGTCGGCGTCACCCGGACCTACGTCAAGTCGGTGGACGTTGGGGTGTTCCCGCAGGTCCGCCGGGCCTTCCAGGTCACCCGGTGCAACCAGTGCACGGACGCCCCGTGCGTCACCGCCTGCCCGACACAGGCGATGTATAAGCGACCCGACGGCATCGTCGACTTCGACAAGAACATCTGCATCGGCTGCAAAGCGTGCATGGCGGCCTGCCCGTACGACGCGATCTTCATCAACCCTGAGGACCACTCCGCGGAGAAGTGCAACCTCTGCGCACACCGCATCGATGTGGGCCTCGAGCCGGCCTGCGTGACGGTGTGCCCGACCGAGGCGATCCTCGTCGGCGACCTCAACGACCCGACGTCCAAGGTCGCCCAGGCCGTGCAGCGTCAGCCGGCGCTGGTCCGGCGGCCGGAGAAGGAGACCGGCCCCGGCCTGTTCTATCTTGGCGCCCACCAGGCCACCCTGGATCCACTGGGTGCCACCCGGCCTGACGGTGGGCTGTACGCCTGGGCCACCCAGGGCAAGCCAGGCCCACAGCTTGTGCCCTCGGGCCACCCCGACCGCGCCCGGTCATCCGCGGCAGCGCTGTTGTCCTACGACATCCCGCACTTCGCGCCCTGGGGCTGGCGGGTCAGCCTGTACACTTGGACCAAGAGCATTGCCGCCGGCAGCTTCCTCGTCGCCGTCGTGCTGGCGTTGACCGGGTTGCTGAGTTTCGCCGACACCACCGTCCGGGTGGCCGCCCCGCTGCTGTCGCTGGTGTTCCTCGGGATCACGGGCGTGCTGCTCATCTGGGACCTCAAGCACCCCGCGCGCTTCTACCTGATCTTCACCCGGCACCACTGGAAAAGCTGGCTGGTGCGTGGGTCCTTCATCATCGGTGCCTACGGGGCCCTCGTGGTGGCCTACCTCGGCGCCGCCCTGCTCGACCTACGCCTGGGTCAGCAGCTGACCGGCATCCTGGGCGCGGCCCTGGCCGTGGGCACCGCCGTGTACACCGCCTACCTGTTCGCGCAGGCCAAGGCCCGTGACCTGTGGCAGAGCCCGCTGCTGCCGGCGCACCTGGCCGTACAGGCCGTGCTCGCCGGAGCCGCCGCCCTGCTGCCGTTGGCCGCGGTGCTGTCCCCAGTCCGCGGGGTTGATGCCCTGGAGGTCGTGCTGGCGGTCTCGGCCGCGACCCACCTGCTGCTGGTGTGGACTGAGATCACCCTGCCGCACGTCACCGCCCACGCCCACCTCGCGACCCGCGAGATGACGAAGGGCCGCTTCGCGATGTTCTTCCGGGTCGGGGTCCTCACGGTCGCGGTCGCGATTGCGGCACCGTGGATCGGTGTGCTCGCCGTCCCGTTCGCCCTCCTCGGGTTGCTGGCCCACGAGCACGCCTACGTGCAGGCCGGCCAATCCGTCCCGCTGGCCTAGAAAGGTCCTCCATGGCTGCCAAGAAGACGCTGCGATCCCGTTTGTCGCTGTCCGAGCGCGCTGAGCGGGTCTCGGCAGCCCGCAAGGACGTCGAGGCCCGGGGCGAGACCTTCTACCAGGGCGCGAGCGGCATCCACCTGTCGGCGTTCCCGCCCAAGGAGCGTTGGGACGACTGGGTGGAGCTGGACTCCCGAGCCTGGCCGCGCCGCGAGGAACACCACTACATGCTGGTGCCCACCACGTGCTTCAACTGCGAGTCGGCCTGCGGGTTGCTGGCCTACGTCGACCGCGAGGACATGCACGTCCGCAAGTTCGAGGGCAACCCCGAACACCCCGGCTCCCGCGGGCGCAACTGCGCCAAGGGGCCCTCGACAATTAACCAGGTCACCGACCCCGACCGGATTCTCTACCCACTCAAGCGAGTCGGGGAGCGCGGTAGCGGGCAGTGGGAGCGGGTGAGCTGGGACACCGCCCTCGACGCGATCGCCGCCCGACTGCGCGCGGCCATCATTGAGGAGCGCCAGAACGAAATCATGATCCACATTGGCCGACCCGGCGAGGACGGCTTCACCGAGCGTGTCCTGGCCAGCTGGGGCGTCGACGGGCACAACTCGCACACCAACGTCTGCTCAGCCGCCGGTCGCACGGGTTACCAGTTCTGGATGGGCGCCGACCGGCCCAGCCCCGACCACGGCAACGCCAAGGTGATCTACCTGATCAGCTCGCACCTGGAGGCCGGTCACTACTTCAACCCGCATGCCCAGCGCATCACCGAGGCCCGGGCGAACGGCGCCAAGCTCATCGTGCTGGACACCCGGCTGTCCAACACCGCCACCCACGCCGACTACTGGCTGTCCCCCCAGCCCGGCAGCGAGGCGGCGATCAACCTCGCTGTCGCCCGCCACCTCATCGTCACCGGCCAGTACAACCGTGAGTTCGTCCGGCAATGGTGGAACTGGGAGGAGTACCTGCAGACCTGCCGACCTGAGCTGGCCCCGACCTTCGAGTCGTTCGAGGCCGAACTGGTCACGCTCTACGACGAGTTCACCTTCGACTACGCCGCCGCGGAGTCGGGCATCGACGCCGCCACCCTGCGCGAGGTCGCCGAGACGGTGGCCGGCGCGGGCACCCGGTTCTCCTCGCACTCCTGGCGGTCGGCTGCCGCGAGCAACCTCGGCGGCTGGCAGGTCACCCGCACACTGGTGCTGCTGTCGGCGCTGCTGGGCTCGATCGGCACCGAGGGTGGGCTGTTCGCCAACTCCTGGAACAAGTTCGTGCCCAAGCCGATCCACACCCCGCCACACCCCGGGGTGTGGCAGGAGCTGAGCTGGCCGATGGAATACCCGCTGGCGCAGAACGAGCTGTCCTTCCTGCTGCCGCAGTTCCTCAAGGACGGCCGGGGCAAGCTCGACACCTACTTCATCCGCGTCTACAACCCGGTGTGGACCAATCCCGACGGCATGTCGTGGATGGAGGTGCTGTCCGACCCGGCGAAGGTCGGCTGCTTCGTGGCGCTCACCCCGACATGGAACGAGTCGGCCTACCTCGCCGACTACGTGCTGCCCATGGGTCACGGCTCCGAGCGTCACGACACCCATTCCTACGAGCAGTACGACGGTCAGTGGCTGGGTTTTCGCCAGCCGGTGCTGCGCGCGGCCCGGGAACGTCTCGGGGAGACCGTCACCGACACCCGCGAGGTGAATCCCGGTGAGGTGTGGGAGGAAAACGAGTGGTGGATCGAGCTGTCCTGGCGCATGGACCCTGACGGGAGTCTCGGCATCCGGCAGTACCACGAGTCCAAGGCCACCCCCGGGACCAAGCTCAGCGTCGACGAGTACTACGGCTGGATGTTCGAGAACTCGGTGCCCGGCCTGCCGGAGCGCGCCGCGCAGGAGGGGCTGACCCCCTTGCAGTTCATGCGGCGCTACGGCGCGTTCGAGATCTCCAAGGGTCTGGGGGCCCAGCACGCGTTCGCGGTGCCGCAGGAAGAGCTGGCCGACGTGAGTGTGAGCCCGTTGGGTCGGGTCTACACGTCCACGGCTAAGCCGGCGAACCCCAACATCGTGCCTATGGGCGCTCCCGTGCCCGATGACCAAGGGCGCCGGGCGGTGGGGATCGAGGTCGACGGCGTGGTGCGCCGCGGTTTCCCGACCCCGTCGGGAAAGCTGGAGTTCTACTCCTCCACCCTGGCCAGCTGGGGGTGGCCCGAACACGCCCTGCCCGGCTACATCAAGAGCCACGTGCACCCCGACGCGATGGCACCCGACCAACTGGTGCTGCTGTCCACCTTCCGGCTGCCGACGCAGATCCACACCCGCTCAGCGAACTCCAAGTGGCTCGACGAGCTCGCGCACACCAACCCGGTGTGGATCCACCCCACTGACGCCAACCGGCTGGGCGTCGGCCAGACCGGCGACCTCGTACGGGTACAGACTGACATCGGCTACTTCGTCGCGAAGGCGTGGATCACCGAGGGCATCCGTCCCGGCGTGGTGGCCTGCAGCCACCACATGGGCCGGTGGCGCCCCACCAACCAGGACAACGGCCAGCGGCAGATGATGGCGACCGTCGACCTCGCCCAGAACGGCGACGACTGGACGATGCACACAGTGCAGGGCGTCGAGCCGTATGCCAGCAGCGACCCGGACACCCAGCGAATCTGGTGGAGCGACACCGGGGTGCACCAGAACCTGACCTTCCCAGTCCACCCCGACCCGATCTCCGGCATGCACTGCTGGCATCAGGCGGTCCGGGTGACACCGGCCCGGGGGCAGGACAAGCAGGGCGACATCGCAGTCGACACCGCCACAGCACGCGACGTCTACCGCCAGTGGCTGGAGATGACCCGCCCGGCGGGACAGATCTCACCGGACGGACTGCGCCGCCCGACCTGGTTGATGCGCCCGCTCAAGCCCCATCCGGACACCTTCGTCCTGCCGGGAACCTGAGCCGTGCAGACCGCACCCCCGCCGTGCGCCGCCACGGAACCGGACAGCACGGCGCAGCGATGGGAGCTGTTGCGCGCACTGGGCGCCACGGTCCTCACGCCGCCACCCGGCAACGCCGGGCCATGCGCAGCGCTGGGCCTGCCCGCCCAAACTGGCGCCGAGCACACCCAGGTCTTCGTGCTGAGCGCGCCGCCGCACGCCGCCATCCACCTGGGCCCAGAAGGAATGCTCGGCGGGGAGGGCCTGGACCGGATCACCGGGTTCTGGCGTGTGCTGGGCCTGACTGCCCCCGCCGACGCCGACCACCTGGGTGCCCTACTGCTGCTCTACGCCGAGCTAGGCGAAGCGGAGTGCAGTGCCACCGACGCCAAGGCCCGCGCCCACATGCGGCGGGCCCGCACCGCGCTGTTCCATGAGCACCTGTGGAGTTGGGCCCCCGGCTACCTCGCCGCAGTGGCCGATCTGCAGGTCGAGTCGACGACGGCCTGGGCACAGGTCACCGAGCAGGCCCTGCGGGCCGAGCTTGCCGACCTGGGCCCCGCTGCGGTGCTCGCACTGGCGCTGCGGGCCGCGCCGGCGGCACTGGAACCCACGGACTCCTTCGAGGAGACACTGGACGCGCTGGTGGCCCCGGTCCGATCAGGGATGATCCTGACCTACCCCGATCTGGTCGCCTGCGCCTCGGCAGCCGGGGTGGGAGTACGACGCGGTGAGCGGCGGTATGCCCTCAAGGCCATGCTGCAGCAGGACGCGCCGTCGACGCTGAGCTGGCTGGCTGCCCACGCCAGACGGTGGTCTGGGCGGCACCGGGGCACGAGCGCGGGCCACCCGCAGGATGCCGGGGCGTGGTGGGCCGCCCGCGCGGGCAGCACTGCCCGCACCCTGGACTCCCTCGCCCTGTAAGCACAGCCCAGAACCGGCCGGGAACCATGTTCAGGAAAGGACACGCTGTGCTGGGACTAGGGCACGCCACGGTCGACACCACGGCGGTACGGAACGCGGTCGGTGGGGTGCGTGACCCCGAGTTGCACCGCACCCTCGGTGAACTCGGCATGGTCATCGACGTCCGTGCCGGCCGCGGCGGTCGCGTCGAGGTCACCGTCGCGTTGACCACCGCGGGGTGCCCGATGACGGCACGGTTGACCGACGACATCACCGCGGCGGCCGCCACGGTGGCCGGGGTGGTCGCGGTGCGGGTGGAATTCACCGTGATGAGCGAACCTGAACGCCGGGCACTGGCCGACCGCTTCCTGGCAAGCCGGGCGGCACCCGGTGCGCCGCTGGCGGCCGCGGTGTTCGCCGTGGCCAGCGGTAAGGGCGGTGTCGGGAAGTCCAGCGTCGCGGCCAATCTCGCGGTGGCCCTGGCCCAGCAGGGCAAGGCCGTGGGCCTGCTGGACGCCGACGTGTGGGGTTACTCGGTGCCGCAACTGTTCGGGGTGCAGCGCAGCCCCATCGCGATGTACGAGACGATGCTGCCGGTCCAGGCGCACGGGGTCCGGCTGATGTCGCTGGGATTCCTGGTGGCCGACGGCACCCCCATCGTGTGGCGCGGTCCCATGCTGCACAAGGCATTGACCCAGTTCGTACAGGATGTCCACTGGGGGGAACTGGACGTGCTGCTGTTGGATCTGCCCCCGGGCACCGGGGACGTCACCCTGTCGGTGTTGGAGTTGCTGCCCGAGGCATCGCTGCTCGTCGTCACCACCCCGCAGCAGGCTGCTCGCACGGTGGCCAGCCGGGTGGGTGTGATGGCCCGCGACGTGTCCATGCCCGTCTGCGGGGTGGTGGAGAACATGTCGGAACTGGTGTGCCCGGAGTGCAACGGGCACACGGCGTTGTTCGGGGCGGGCGGTGGGGTGCAGTTGGCCGAGGAACTCGGTGCCCCGCTGCTGGGTCAGATCCCGCTGGACGTCGAGCTGCGGGAAGCCGGGGACCGCGGGATTCCGGTGGTGGTGGGGGCTGCGCTGAGCTCCTCGGCGCGGGCGCTCACGGCGGTGGCCGGGGCGCTTCGGCCAGCGCGGCGTCCCCTGCTCGGCCGCCAGCTCGGTGTCGACCCCATAGTCAGGGTGGCGGGCTGAGCTGCATCACGTCGGGGCCACGAGCAGGCGCACTTCACGCGCGATCTGCAGGTCCTCCCGGGCGGTGACCACCACGCACTGCACCGGTGCTCCGGCGGCGGAGATAGTCGTATCGGTGGTGGCCCCGGAGTTCCGGTGCTCATCGAGGCACACGCCGAGGAAGCGCAGCTGCTGCGCGGCCCGCCGGCGCACCCCGGCGGAGTGTTCACCGACGCCGCCGGTGAACACCAGCACGTCGAGGCCGCCGGTGGCCGCAGCCATCGCGGCGACAGCACCCACCAGGCGGTGCAGATAGACGTCCAGCGCCAGCACAGCGTCCGGTTCACCCCGGGCCGCAGCCACTTCCACCTGGCGCATATCACCGGTTCCAGCCAGGGCGGTCAGGCCCGAACGCTGCTCCAAAGCGGTGGCCACCTCGTGCGGGGTGAGGTGTGCATGTTCGGTCAGCCACAACACCAGGCCGGGGTCCACGGTGCCGGAGCGGGTGGCCATCACCAGCCCTTCCAGCGGGGTGAACCCCATGGTGGTGTCGACGCTGACGCCGTCAAGCACCGCCGCCAGCGACGCTCCCGCACCGAGGTGGCAGGTGACGACCCGCAGCCCGGCGGCCGAACGGCCGAGGAGCTCGGCGGCCCGGCTGGACGCGTATTGGTGGGACAATCCGTGGAACCCGTAGCGCCGGATGCCATACCGCTCACGCCATGGACGCGGCACTGCGTAGGTGGCCGCGGCGTCAGGGATGGTGGCGTGAAAAGCGGTGTCGAAGCACGCGATCGCCGGCACACCGGGAAGTTCCGCGGTGACCGCATCGAGCGCGGCCAACGACTTGGGTTGATGCAGCGGGGCAAGGTCGGTGAGGTCACTCAACTGCCCGCGGACGGCGTCGTCGATCCGCACCGCTGCGGTAAACACCCGTCCGCCATGCACGACGCGGTGCCCCACCACTTCCGGGGTGGGCCAGTCCGCGAGCACCGCGCTGAGCTGGCCGGTGTTGAACCCGTCTGCCCCGGCGGGCAGGTCGGTGCTGCGGACCAGAGCGTCGTGGCCGTCGAGCAGACGCAGCTTGACGCTGGAAGATCCGGCGTTGACCACCAATACCTGCACCGCTCAGCCTCGTCCGGGCCAGGTCCAGTCGGCGATGGCTGGGTCGTCCTCTCCCTGCTCGCGGGTGTAGGCGCGGGCGGCCAGACGGGCGTCGGACATCGCCTGGCGCACTGTGGCCGCCCGGCTGCCCAGCGATGGGACCCGGTCGATGACGTCCATCACGAGGTGGAAGCGGTCGAGGTTGTTCAGCATCACCATGTCGAAAGGGGTGGTCGTGGTGCCCTCCTCGATGAACCCGCGTACGTGGATGTTGTGATGGTTTTGGCGGCGGTAGGTCAGGCGGTGGATCAGCGTGGGGTAGCCGTGGTAGGCGAACACCACCGGCTTGTCGGTCGTGAACAGCGCGTCGAAGTCACGGTCGGACAGGCCGTGCGGGTGCTCGGACTCAGGCTGCAGCCGCATCAAGTCGACCACGTTGATGACCCGGACCCGCAGGTCAGGCAGGTGGATGCGGAGCAGGTCCGCGGCGGCCAGGGTCTCCAGAGTGGGGGTGTCCCCGGCGCAGGCGAGCACCACGTCCGGGTCGTCGTCGTCGGTGCCCGCCCACGGCCAGATCCCCACCCCCCGGGTGCAATGTGCGATGGCGTCGGTCATGTTCAGGTACGTCAGCGCGGGCTGCTTCCCGGCGACGATGACGTTCACATACTGGCGGCTGCGCAGGCAGTGATCGGTCACCGACAGCAGCGTGTTGGTGTCCGGCGGCAGGTAGACCCGCACCACCTCGGCCTTCTTGTTCACCACGTGATCGATGAACCCAGGGTCTTGATGGGACAGTCCATTGTGGTCTTGACGCCATACGTGGGAGGACAGCAGGTAGTTCAGCGACGCCACCGGTGCCCGCCACGGGATGTGGTTGGTGGTCTTGAGCCACTTAGCGTGCTGGTTGAACATGGAGTCGACGATGTGAATGAAGGCCTCGTAACAGGTGAACAACCCGTGCCGGCCGGTCAGGAGGTAGCCCTCCAACCAACCCTGACACAGGTGTTCGCTGAGCACCTCCATCACCCGGCCGTCCGGGGCGAGGTGATCGTCACCGGGCAGCGTCTGGCCGTCCCATGCGCGGTCGGTCTGCTCGAAGACCGCCTGCAGCCGGTTCGACGCGGTCTCGTCCGGGCCCATCAGCCGGAAGTTATCCGGATTGGCGGTGATCACATCGCGCAGGAACTCACCTAACACCCCGGTAGCGGAACTGGACTCCACACCCGGCTGCGCCACGTCGACGGCGTAGTCGCGGAAGTCCGGCAGGATCAGTTCCCGCAGCAACACCCCGCCATTGGCGTGCGGGGAGGCGCTCATCCGCAGCTCGCCGCGCGGGGCCAGCGCCTGCAACTGCCCAACGAGCCGGCCCTCGGCGTCAAACAGCTCCTCAGGCCGGTAGCTGCGCAACCACTGCTCGAGCAGGTCGCGGTGCCCGGCGTCGGTGCGGGTCTGGGCCAACGGCACCTGGTGTGCACGCCACGTCCCTTCCACCGCGAGCCCGTCCACTGTCTTCGGGCCGGTCCAACCCTTGGGGGTGCGCAGCACGATCATCGGCCAGGCCGGGCGGGTGCTGCGCGCTCCGGTGCGCGCCGCGCCCTGAAAATCACCGATCCGGTCGAGCACCTCATCCAGGGTCGCGGCCAAGGCCTGATGTACCGACGTGGGGTCATCGCCTTCGACAAAGAAGGGGTCGTGGCCGTACCCACGCAGCAGCGCCGCCAGCTCGGTCTCCGGGATCCGGGCCAGCACGGTCGGGTTGGCGATCTTGTAACCGTTGAGGTGTAGCACCGGGAGCACCGCTCCGTCGGTCACCGGGTTCAGGAACTTGTTGGAGTGCCAGCTCGCGGCCAGTGCCGCGGTCTCGGCCTCACCGTCACCCACCACACACACCACCAGCAGATCGGGGTTGTCGAAGGCGGCGCCGTAGGCGTGCACCAAGGCATACCCCAGCTCACCGCCTTCGTGGATGGACCCCGGGGTTTCCGGCGCGACGTGGCTGGGGATCCCACCGGGGAAGGAGAACTGCCGGAACAACGCCCGCATCCCGTCGGTGTCCTGGCCGATCGCTGGGTACACCTCGCTGTAGGTGCCCTCGAGGTAGGCGTTCGCCACCAACCCGGGCCCACCGTGACCGGGGCCGGTGACGTACAGGGCGCGCAACTGGCGTTCGGTGATAACCCGGTTCAGGTGCGCGTAGATCAGGTTCAACCCGGGTGTGGTGCCCCAGTGCCCCAGCAGGCGCGGCTTGACGTGCTCAGGGAGCAACGGCTCCCGCAACAACGGGTTGTCCATCAGGTAGATCTGGCCTACCGACAGGTAGTTGGCTGCGCGCCAGTAAGCATCGAGTAGGGCAAGGTCGGCGGGCGGGCGCGGTGATGTCACGGCCCAAGCCTGCCGGGGGTCACCGAATCGGGGTAGCGACGAAGGTCCCGATCCTCTCACTGGATTGTTCGCGGCGCGCCGTCATGCGCGCACGATCATCAGCGGGCGATCCACGGAATGCAGGAGCGCCCGGCTGGTCGAGCCCAGCAGCATGCTGGTGAACCCGCCGCGCCCGCGGCGACCCACCACGAGGAGTTGGGCGCGCTGGGCGTGTTCGAGCAGGTTGCGCACTGGGCGGTCTTTCACCACTTCCTGACACACCACGACGTCTGGGTACTGGGCGGTGTATCCGGCGAGGCTTTCGGCAAGCACTGCCGACTCGGTGTCGCGGGCAGCTTCCCAGCTCAGCTCGACGTCCGGGTCATCGCCTGTGAACAGCGCGGACAGGGTGAGGTCGGTCCAGGCATGCACGGCGGTGAGTGGTGCCCGGCGCAGCGACGCCTCGTCGAATGCGGCAGCGATGGCCGGCGCGCTGCTCGCCGAGCCGTCCACCCCGACCACGACCATGCCGTGCGGCGGTGCGGCCCCCGCCGGCCCGCGGATGATCACAACGGGGCAGCGGGCGCGGGTGGCCAGGGCGTCGCTGACCGACCCCAGCGGCCCCCCGCTGCGCTCGCCGAACCCGCGGGCACCGACCACCACGAGCTGTGCATGGCGGGAGCATTCCAGTAGCGCAGGTATCGCGGGGCCACTGCGGATCTCGGTGTGTAACGCCAATCTTCCCCAGCCGTGCGCAGCATCCTCGGCGGCCTGAACGGCCCGGCGCAGGTGGCGTCGAGACGCGCTCATCGTTGGGCCGGCCTGGTGGGCACTGTCGGTGGGGCTGGGGTCGGTGCTGGCGAGTGCCGCCATCAGGGTCAGCGGCACTGCCCGCACCGCGGCGTCCTGCGCGGCCCAGCGCACCGCGTCGAAGCAGGCCGGTGATCCGTCTACTCCCACGATGATGGGCGGTCCAGCAATCATGGGTCCGCACTCAGGCTGAGCGGACCCGCGCTCGCGGTCATCTGCGTGCCGGCTCCGCGGGCGGGGGGACGAGGACGATCGGATAAGTGGGGTGCTTGGCGGCAGCCAAGCTCACCGAGCCGAATAGCCGGTTATGGTGGCGGGTGCCCAGTACCAGCAGTGCGCATCCCTCGGCCACGGCGCTGAGGGTGACAGCCGGGTTTCCCTGCACCACCTCCACGGTGATGGACACCGCGGGCTCACCCGCCCTCGCGCGCTCGGCTTGCACCGTGTCGGCAGTCTTTTGCAGCCGCTCGTGGATGAAGCTGTCCGGCTGCAGATCAGCCGGCCAACTGCCCTCCACCCCCCAGAGGGCGGGGATTTGCCAGACGTGCACGGCCTGCACCTCCCCGCCACGGTAGGCGGCCTCGGTGGCAGCGAATCGCAGCGCAGCCACGGACGCTGGGTGCTCGTCCATGCCCACGACGATCCGGTGTGCGGGGGAGTGTTGGACGGCGCTGGCCGACGTGGGCTGCGGTGCGGTAGTGGTCATGGTGTCGAGTTTTCGTCGAGCCGGGCGAGTCCACTAGGACCGAGTGTCCCGACTAGCACGGGACCTTCGTCGCTACCGCCGACACTCGGCCGACCTAATGTCCGGTTGACCGTATGTGGACGAGGGGCAAGACCAGGCCTGCCACCTCCGTTGGGGATGGCTCTGGTGCCCCGATGGCCAGGGTGCCCGCAAGCGGATCCGCTATCGGAGAACTTGTCCGGACGGTGTCCGGACGGGCTAAAGTTGACCTATGAGTGATGCTGCTGTTCATCTCCCGAAGCGTCATCGGTTGGAGATGCGGGTGACGCCGGAGCAGGACGCCCTCATCCGGGAGGCGGCAGACCTGGAAGACACCACCGTCACGGCGTTCGTGCTAGATGCGGTTACCGCCCGGGCAGAGACGGTGATCGAGCAGCGCCGCGACGTAACGCTGTCCAACGACGCCTTCGACCGTTTCATCGCCGAGTTGGACAAGCCGCCCGCGGCGGTCCCGCAGTTGGTCGACCTGTTCCGGCGCCACCCCGGCCTGCCCGAAGCGTGAGCGCACGGCGACTCGAACATCTCGTTGTCGTACACGAGCTCTCCGACTTTCGATCCGGCAACGACACGCTCGACTCGTGGCTTCGCGATCACGCGCTGGGTGCCCAGCAGATGGACTCCGCCCGAACGTTCGTGTTGGTCGAGCAGGAACGCATCGTGGGGTACTTCAGCCTCACCATGGGCTCGGTGCTCCGGGCCGACGCGCCGCGCAAGCTCGTCCGCGGGCTGCCTGCCTACCCGATCGGCGTCGCTCTACTGGCCCGGTTAGCGGTGGACGCCACCCGTCACGGTGAGGGGATCGGTGGCCTGCTGCTCGCCGAGGCACTCCGCAGGGCCGTGGCGGCCGGCGACGCCGCGGCCGCCCGGCTCGTCGTCGTGGACGCTATCGACGACGGGGCGGCGCGGTTCTACGCCCACCACGGTTTCCTCGCCGTTTCCGAGCACCCGCTGCGGCTCTACCGACGGATGAAAGACATCCGGGCCAGCATCCACCGACCCCGCGACGCTGAACCCTGATCCACAGCCCTACCGCACGCCGTCCCACAGGCCATCCTCTTACGGAACATCGGGCAAGGTGGGCGAACCCTGATCCCGGGTGTTGTCCGAAGGCTTGCTTCTGTCAACGCCGTCGAGGGCTTCGCCCCGAGAGCATGTCGACCACGTCCGGCCGACCCCGATGACGCCACCGCGGGTGTTCAGCGTCGGCCGAATATCCGGCTGAACAACGAGCCACCGCTGCTCTGCTCGGCCGGGTGCCCGGGGCACCGCTGGGCTGCGGGCACCCCCCTCATCACCTCTTTGACGTGCTGCCCGCAGCCCGCCCAGGTGGTCTTTCCGCAGGTCTTGCAGGTTACTGAACGGCACATGGCGCTGCCTCTCCGGAGTGGATGGGAGCCCATTCGCCCCCGTGAACCACTATACCCGGGGGGGTATAGCTCGGCCCTCTGCATGCCCGACAAGGCGAAGGAGGAGGGGCATGGTTACAGCCTGAGCAATCTCCACATCGTCTCCACACGGCCTGCACCGGGCGCACTGACCCCACCCGTTGTGAGAGATGAACAGACCACCTCCAGGAGAAGGCGCAGGCACCGTCGTGATGGGCAATGGATATGGCTTCACCGCAATGTGGGGATACGGGCTGTTGGTGACCATCGGGCTCGTGGTGCTCGTGGTACTGGCCGTGCGGGTATTGAGTGGCGGCATCGGTGGCGGGTCAGCCGACCAGACCGGTGCTCGCACGGGGGTGGCCGACCCGGGTCGTGGTCGCGCCCGCGACATTCTCGACGAGCGGTACGCCCGCGGAGAGCTGAGCACGCAGGAGTACGAGGAACAGCTTCGGATCCTGGCGGGTGGTTCGTGATGCGGCCGCTCAGCCGCCGTCGGGTACTCGCGCTGGGCGGGCTAGGAGTCGCTAGCACCGTCGTCGGTGGGACGGGCCTGATCCGTGGCTGGCCGTCCAGTCGCAGTCCCAGTCCGGTAACGGGGCTGAGCCTGGCAGAGCCGGAGGTCCTCAGCAGCAGTGCCGGAAATCTCCAGGTGCGCCTGGAGGCGGCGCCGGGAACCTTCGAAGTGGCCGGTCGCCAGGCCAGCGTGCTGGGTTACAACGGCGGCCTGCCAGGCCCCACGCTGGGGGTGCAACCCGGTGACCGGTTGCAGGTTGTGCTGGTCAACGGCCTGCAGTCGCCGACGAACCTGCACGTGCATGGCCTCGCGGTCTCGCCGCAGGGCAATGGTGACAACATGTTCGTCACCGTGGATCCCGGTGCCAGTTTCGATTACGACTACCAGCTGCCGGCCGATCACCCACCGGGGGTGTACTGGTATCACCCCCATCACCACGGGATGGTCGCCGAGCAGGTGTTCGGTGGGTTGTACGGGGCGATCATCGTCGACGATCCCGACGCCAGCGCTGTGCCCGCGACCCGGGAACGGGTACTGGTGATCTCCGACATCTCGTTGGATAGCGCCGGCCAGATCCCGCCCACCTCGACCATGACCAAGGTGATGGGCCGTCAGGGTGACCTGGTGCTGGTGAACGGGCAACGCTCTCCCGTACTCGCCGCCCGGCCCGGGGAGCGGGAGCGATGGCGGATCGTGAACGCTTGTGCAGCCCGCTACCTACGGCTAACTCTGGGCGGCCAGCAGCTGCAGTTGCTCGGGATGGACTCGGGTCGGTTCGCCACCCCGCAGGAGGTCACCGAGGTTGTGCTCGCCCCCGGCAACCGGGCGGATGTGCTGGTCGGCACCGCTGCCGGCACCGCGGAGCTACGGGCGCTGCCCTACAACCAGGGTGGAATGGGCATGATGGGGGGGTCGAACTCTCCCGCGAACGGCACCATCCTGGCCACCCTGGACGTCACCGGTCCCGCGGTCGCCGCTTTGGCGCCGGTAGCGCCTCAACCCCAGCCCCGAGATCTTCGCGGGGTGGCTGTGGACCGGCGCCGGGAGTTGACCTTCGCCATAGGCATGGGAGGCGCGCCTGGCAGCTTCACCATCGACGGCAAGGCGTTCGACCCCGCCCGGGTTGACCAGGCGGTGCGGGTGGGCACCGTGGAGGAATGGACGCTGCGGAACGCCTCACCCATGGATCACCCCATCCACCTGCACGTCTGGCCTATGCAGCTGGTCGAGACCAACGGGCAACCCGCGCAGGAGGCCACCAGGCAGGACGTGGTCAACGTGCCCGCCCAGGGCAACGTCAAGGTCCGCGTCGCCTTCGACACCTTCGGCGGGCGCACCGTGTACCACTGTCACATCCTCGACCACGAGGACCTGGGGATGATGGGAGTCGTGGACGTCCGGTGACGATGGCTCGAGCTGCTGAACGGCCGCTAGGCCGGGCTGATCGGGAACCGGGCGGTGAACGTGGCGCCGGTGCCCGGGCTGGCGGTGACGTCGACCCGGCCTCCGTGGGCGCGGACGAGCTCGGCCACCACGGTCAGGCCCACACCGCTACCGGGCGTGCCAATTGCGGCGCGACCTCGCCAGAAGCGGTCGAACACGTGCGGCAGCTCGTCGGGGTCGATACCGGGCCCGGTGTCGGTGACAACGAGCTCGGCGAGTGGGCCGTCGACGCCGACGGAGACCGTGACGGTTCCCCCGGGCGGGGTGAACTTGATGGCGTTGGCGAGCAGGTTCGTCGCCACCTGGTGTAGTCGGTCGGGGTCACCGGACAGCTCCGCCGGGTGCAACCGGTCCCGCACGGTGACCCCGCTGCTGTGCGCGTGCGGGCGGAGCAGGTCGAGCGCCTGCGCGGTGACGGCGGCCAGGTCGACGGGGCGGCGGTCGAGCTGCAGCCGGGCTGCCTCGGCCGCGGCGAGGTGCTCGAGATCCTCCACGACCCGTCCCAGGCGCAGCACCTCCTGGTGCAAGGACGCCAACCGCTCGCGGGTCGGTTCCACCAGTCCGTCGGCCATTTCCTCGCACGAGGCCTGCAGGATGGTGACCGGGGTACGCAGCTCATGGGCCACGTCGGTGACCAGCGCCCGGCGCAGCGTGTCCTGCTGCTGCAAGGTGTCGGCCATCCGGTCGAACGCCGCGCCCAGCTCGGTGATCTCGCGGGGACCGCTGGTCGGTCCGACGCGCGCGTCGGAGTCCCCGGTACTGAGCCGGCGGGTTGCGTTGGTGAGCACCGCGAGGGGCCGCGTGATCCGTTTGGCGATCGCGACCGCCACGACGAGGGCCACGGTGACCCCGAGCGCCGCTCCGATGGCCACCGTCTGGATCAACGCGTCGCGCACCCGTGCCGCGGCGGCGGGGGCGCCCGCGGGGAAACCGATTTCGGCGGTCCCGACCGGTTGGCCGGCCACGACCACCCGGGCTGCGACGGCGGGTCCATCACCCGCGTCGGAACCCCCCCGGTTCATGAGCTGCTGCATCGCCAGGACGGGGGAGGGGACTGCCCGGCCGGTTACGTCGCGCACGTCGAGTCGGGCCCCCGCGCCGGCGGTGAGCGCGGCGGCGGGGCGCAGGTCCGCCCCCGCCCAGCCGCCAGCCTGCTGGTAGGCATCACCGAGCCCCGCGGTGATGTCGGCAATGGACTGTGCCCGTTGGGCCGCCACCAAACTGTCGACGCTGCTGCGGGCAGCGACGATGGTCAGCCCCGCGAGCAATCCGATGGCCACAAGCGCCACCACGACGAACGCCAGTGCCAAGCGCGCGGCCAGCGCACCGAACCGGGAGCCCAGCCCGCCTGTCCTACTCACCGCACGGCCCTATTCATCACGGCTGAGCCCCAGCCGGTAACCCGCACCGAGCACGGTCTGCACGATCCGGGGGTCGTGGGGATTGCGTTCCACCTTGCGTCGCAGATTTTTCACGTGCGAGTCGACGGAGCGTTCATAGCCGTCGTACTCGTAGCCACGGACGCGATTGATCAGGTCGAAGCGGGAATAGACCCGACCGGGTGAGCGCGCCAGTGTGGTGAGAACGCCCCACTCCGACGGGGTCAGCTCGAGGGGTATCTCGCGGACAATCACCTCCCGTCGGTCCTCGTCGATGATGAGCTCGCCGCCGCCGAAGCTGCGGCGGGTCGTCGTCGCTGCCCCACGTCCGCGGCGGAGAACGGCCTGCACCCGCAGGATCAGCTCACGGGGGCTGAACGGCTTGGTGACGTAGTCGTCGGCTCCGAGTTCCAGGCCGGCGATCCGGTCCTGCTGGGAGGATTTCGCGGTGAGCATGAGGATCGGCACCGTGCTGATGCGGCGAACCTCCCTCGCGACCTCTTCTCCCGGCACGTCGGGCAGTTTGAGGTCGAGGATCACCAGGTCCGGCGCGGCGCGGGCCACCATCGCGATTGCCTCCGCTCCGGAGGCGGTGGTGAGGACGTCGAGGCCGGCCCGTTCCAGGTAGGAGCGCAGCAGGTCCCGGATTTTGGCCTCGTCCTCGACCACCAGGACGGTCTGGGCCATCGGGGTCTCCTCGGAACGTGGGCGGGCGGGTGCTCAGGGGGTGTCGAGGTGCCGACGCCGCTCGCGGTAGTCCTCCACGGCCACCTCGCCGCGAGCGAACTGATCATCCAACAACGCGCGAGCACTAGCCGCACCACCGGCGCCCGCGCCGTGGCCCACCCCAGTGTTGCGCGCGGCCCGGATCAGCCAGGCGATGGCGATCACGACGAGCACCCACCACGCAATTCCCGCCGACATCATTACCCAACCCAACCCGGGGGCTCCCATACCCTGCACAACGGCCGGGATCGGTGCGGGCGGTGCAGATCATGTGGAGGGAATGTGGAGATCCGCGACTCAGCGGGAGGGGGCGGCACGATGAACCATATCGAGGACTCCGGTGGCATGAGCAGCGTTGTATCCCGAGCCCAGCAGGAGTTCGGCAGTGAAACGGTGTGGTTGAACAGTGCGTCGATGGGCCTGCCGCCGCGGCGCACCGTGACGGCGCTGCGGACGGCGATCGACGACTGGGAGGCTGGCCGCGCTGATGCGGTCGGCTACGACGCGCCCTTGAACCGCGCCCGACAGCTCTACGCCGGGCTCGTCGGCGTGGGTGTCGGGCAGGTTGCGGTGGGCAGCCAGGCCTCAGTTCTCGTGGGCCTGGTCGCCGCGTCCCTTCCGCCGGGTTCGGAGGTGCTGACCGTGGCAGGGGAGTTCACCAGCGTCACGTTCCCGTTCCACGCCCGGGTTGCGGCAGGCCACGACATCACCGTGCGGGAGGTGCCGCTGCAGAGTCTGCCGGAGGAAGTGCGCACATCTACGACCTGGGTCGCGGTCAGCGCGGTGCAGTCCGCCGACGGCCAGCTCGTTGATGCAGATGCGCTCAGCGAGGCTTGTCGGCGGACGGGGGCGCGTGTGCTGCTGGACACCACCCAGGCGGTGGGATGGCTGCCCGTGGACGCCGGGCGCTGGGCGGTCACCGTCTGCGGCGGTTACAAATGGCTTCTCAACCCGCGCGGCACGGCGTTTCTCACAGTCACCCCTGACCTGCTGGACGTCCTGGTCCCGACCAGCGCTAGCTGGTACGCCGGTGAAGATCCGTGGACCAGCATCTACGGCTCGCCGTTGCGCCTTGCCGCTGACGCCCGCCGGTTTGATGTCTCTCCGGCGTGGCACAGCTGGGTGGGCGCGGCCCCGTCGCTGGAGTTGCTGACCGAGGTGGGCACCACCGTGCTGCACCAGCACTCCGTTGGTCTGGCCCGTCGGTTCTGCGCGGGCGTGGGCCTGCCGATTGGCCGGTCGGCGATCGTGTCCTGCGCGGTCAGCGACGCTGGCACAGCCGCGATGGCCGGCGCCCGCATTGTCGGTGCCACCCGCGCGGGACGCCTGCGCCTGGCGTTCCACATCAGCACCACCAGCACCGACGTGGATCGGGCCGTTGCGGCCCTCAAGGGCTGTGTTCACCACTGATTGCCCGAGTATCGAGGTCGCCGCACGGCGGTTGACGCCAGCTACCGGCTCGGGCGGGGGCAACTGCGAGCAGAACCACGGCCGCTGCCAGACCGCACAGCGCGGCCAGGACATGGCCGAGGTCCCAGATGGTGCGGTTCACCGCGAGCGGGATCAGCAGGGCAGCGGCGAGTACCGCTGCACCCGCGGTTCGGTGCCATCCGTGCCCGAGGACGATGGCGGCGGCCACGCCGGCGACCAGCACGTAACTCACCCCGACGTCAGCGGTGCGGGCTAACCGGTCGGACAGGTAGCCACTGTCGATCGCCTGTTGCAGGATCGCCGCGGTCAACAGTGAACCCAGCACGTGCCCGGCCGCCCCGATCAGGATGATTCTCGGCGTCCCGTAACGGTGTTCGGCCCACGCCACCACGGTGGCGAACACCGCCGCGTACAGGCCGAGGGCCGCACCGCCGTTGGCCACCCAGAGGGCGCTGGTCAGCAGGACCGTGGGGTCGGCCGCCAGACGTACCGGGCTGGTGCCCTGGCGGGTGGTCAGCATGGTGATCAGGCGTGACGGTGCGTTGCGGGCGATGACCGTCGATGCCGAGAAGACCGCGATGTAGGTGAATGTCGCCGGTGCCGACAGCACCCACGCGTGCAGCCGCCGGGTACGCGGACTCAAGTGCGTCACCACCCAGCCGGCTCGGGGTGACCAGCGGGCTGCGCCACGCAGCACGTACCACAATGCGACCAGCCCGGTGGCCAGCGCGATCATGCCGGCGGAACGGCCGTCGGCTGGGTCGGCATGGCGAGGGTGACCCAGTCGTGCATGCCGCCGCGGTAGTAGATGAGCGCGTGCGCCGGGAAGCCGGCGCCGAGCAGGGCATGAATCGCCGACGGTGACTGCGGGCACTGTGGGCCATTGCAGAACAGGATGGACTGCCCCGCCGGGTCGAGTTCGGCGCGCCGGGTGAGGACCTCGCCGTGCGGGACGTTCACCGCTCCGGGGATGCTCAGGCCGCCGAAGGAGTCAGGGACCCGGCAGTCAATCAGCGCGGCACCATCCTCGACGAGGTCGATGAGTTCCAGCTCGCCGATGGTGCGTACCCCCGGTGCGGCCTCCCAGGGCTGCACCTGCCCCCACGTCGTGTCGACGGCGACGACGTCGGGCTCGTCTGGCAGTGACCAAGGAATCCCTTGGGGTGGCTGAGTGCGGACTCGGAGGTGTCGCTGCATGGGCTGTTCTCCAGCTGCTCTGGGCGCGGGCGGGAAGCTGCGCAAGGCTGCCTCTGCTGCAACCGATCCTGCCATTGAGGTGGGTTCCCACCTGCCAGGCCGAATCCGGTGCAGTACGGGCAGCACCGACCGAAGCCACCCCGAACCACCGTTCGAACGGGAAGAACCACCAGAACATCCACATCGGCCGGGTGATCTCGATGCCCTCCACGGGTGTGGGCCCGACGAGCGGGCGTCCTCAGGATGCGTGATGTTCGGGTGCGCGGAGATGCTGTGCAACGGTCCCGCGCGTACGCACAGGTACCGCACAACTCGACCGCAGGGTGCTTTGCACGCCCGCCACCGAAACTCCAGGCACATGTGACCGGTCTGCTCGCGGACCGCGCGGGTGGTGTCGTGCAGGTCGACCTTGGTAGAGGTGGCCGCCGCCGGTTTGGGGTTCCCGACGATCGCCGGCTTGACGTAGGAGGTGGACTTGCTTATATACCCCATAGGGGTATATAAGTGGTGGTGGGGACAGCCGTCCCCGGCGCATCACCGGATCCGTTCGAAGGAGCTCCCGATGACCACTCCCACCCGTGCCCCGTTGCCGATGGTCTCCACCGGCTGCGCCTGTTGCACCCCCGCCCCGGATGCAGCCCGCGTGACCACACCCTCCGCTGTCCGGCCTGCGGCGGTGTCGGAGATGTACTCGGTGACGGGAATGACCTGCGGTCACTGCGCCGCAAGGATTACCGAGGCGCTCTCCGCCTTGGAGGGGGTGAAAGAGGTGCGCGTCGAGCTGGTCCCTGGTGGTGCCTCCGCGGTCACAGTGACCGGCGCCCCCGTTTCCCCGCTGGACGTGCGGGACGCCGTGGAGCGGGCCGGTTACACCTTGCGTGACGCCTGAGGGACCCGCCGGTCGGCCCTGGCGCCTGCCGTCGGGCCGTGACGGCACGACTGACGGACAACCGGGAACGAGAGAGGTCGCTGATGGGCATATTCCTGACCCTGGTGGGGATCGCGGTGATCGCGGTCGGACTGTTGGACATGTTCCACACCTTGTTCCACCCCAGCGGGAAGGGGCAGCTGAGCAGCTTGGTGCTCTCGGGGGCGTGGCGGGTCTCGAAAGCGACCGGCCACCGCCTGGGTTTGGCGGTGGGGCCGGCGGCGATGGTGGCGGTGATCCTGCTGTGGGTGGCCCTGGAGGGGGTGGGGTGGGCGCTGATCTACTTCCCCCACGTGCCGGGCGGGTTTTTGTACTCCTCCGGGATCAACCCGGCTACCTACCCTAAAGTCGCCGAGGCCCTGTACGTCTCGTTCGTGACCCTGGCGACGCTGGGCTTCGGGGACGTGGTGCCTACTGACCTGTGGATCCGGCTGGCCTCCCCGGCCGAGGCGCTGATCGGGTTCGCGCTGGTAACCGCTGCGCTGACCTGGTTCACGCAGCTCTACCCGCCGTTGTCGCGGCGCCGGACGCTGGCGCTGCAGCTGAAATGGCTCGCCGAGACTGGCTACGCCGAGGCGATCAGGGCGGTGGACGGTGTCACGGCCTCCCGGGTGCTGGACACCCTCGCCGCCGAGATCGGGAAGGTGCGGGTGGATTTCGCCCAGCACACCGAGACGTACTACTTCCAGGAGCCGGACCCGGACCTTTCCCTGGCCTGGCAGCTGCCCTACGCGCTGCAGTTGCGTGACACCGCCCAGGACTCCCGGGATGCGGCGGTGCGCTTAAGCGCCGACCAACTGTCCTTGGCCCTGGAGCAGCTGGCGGCCACCCTGAAGGACAACTTTCTCAGCACCGGGCAGCACTCTGCAGAAGTGTTCGCCGCCTACGCCGCCGACCAGAGCCCGCGGACCTGAATTCCACTAACAGCGTCCCGCCGGGCTCCTCCTGATGATGCAGCTCGCTACTGCCAGCCGTTATGGGAGTGACGGGGCTCGTCGACCTGGTAGCCGGACTCGCCGTTATTGGCCTAGCGGTGATGCTTCACGATGCGGGCACGTCCTTGCCGCAGTTGTGGAACTGGTTATCCACCTGCCGGGAACACCCCTTCGCTCCGTGAACGCCGACCCGCAGCCCTTCGCCACGGTCGCACACGCACCGGCCCCGCCAGGGCGAGCAGGATCCGCGAGGCCTGCAGTATGGCGGCTGCCAGCAGCACACCGCTGACCAGCACGAACGACCCGGCTCGCGCACCCGGATCGGCGCGGACGGCCTGATTCAACACGCTCATGGCGAGGATCGCGATGACCACCAGTGCCCAGAACCACCGTTGTGCACGCCGGACGTTCATCAGTGGCCTTTCCCGTTGTAGATCCACACGTTGATGCTGATGGCGAGGATGACAGCGAACAGCACGAGCGCGATGCCGATCACGACTTTGCGGTCCTGCCAACGCCTTGCGGAGCTGCGGTCGAGGAACGGGACGAGAAAGATCAGCAGGAAGACCACGGCGATCGAAGCGCCGACCGAAGCGACCCCGAACCACCGCTCGAACGGGAAGAACCACCAGAACATCCACATTGGTCGGGTGATCTCGATGCCCTCCACCGGTGTCGGACCGATGAGCGGGGGCAGCAGGACCGCCAGGATGGACAAGGCGCCGAGCATCACCAGCCCGAAGGCGCCCGCCCGCTTGAGGTGGTCGGTGAAGGGCGCGGGCTCCTCGACCTCAGGGTGGGTGATGTTCGGGTGCGCGGAGATCTTGTGCCGCTTGACCAGCAGCGCGTGCAAGAAGAACAACACCAGGATCAGCCCGGGGATGATCACGGCGTGGGCGGTGTACAGCCGCAGAAGCAGCGGCACCCGAGAGGCAAGATCGGGTGAGAACCACACACCCAGCCCGCCGAGGACTCGCCGGCCGGAACCCGTCGAGCACGACGGCGGTGCCGGTCCCGGCGCCGGTGGCGTAGGGGGCGGTGTCCTGACCCAGCTCGCCCGGTGGCGGGAGCGTCCCGTAGCCGGTTGCCGCGCGCACATCGACGGCACTCGCCAGGATCCCCCGAGCCTGGTTACGGTCAGTGGCCCCGGCAGCCCCCGGGGCGCTGCCCTCGACGATGGCCAGCGCTTGCTTGACCTTGCCCAGGTCAGTACCCGCGGTGTCCGGGGCGTTCAGTGCGTCCGTGATTCGTTCGGCGACCACCGCTACGCTCGCGTCGTTCGCGATCAGGGCGACGGACTGCAAGACGTAGAGCCGTGCCTCGGTCGTCGCGGTGCCGTTTGCCTGCGCCGACGAGGCGGGCCATACGCCGAGCAGCACGACGAGCAGCACGACGACCGTCCGGAGCCGAGCAGTGCGATGATGGTCGGCGAACGGGGTGTGGCGGTCCGAACTCAGGGGGCCCTCTCCGCAGAGTTGCTTTCCGCAATCTTCGCGGGCATCGACTGGCTGCAGTAGTGACCATTGGCGCTGGCGCGGGGGACTTTGGTCCCGACCCGACGTCGTCCCCACCGCCGAGCAGCGGAAATCGGGTTGCCGACTGGCCTCGCGGTCGAGTAGGGCCATCCGGCCCCGCCATCGCAGCGGACGTCCCTCGCGCCAAACTTCGCTTCAGGCGAGCGGCGGCGGGGGCGTGGTGCCGTGAACGACCAGGACGGGGCAGGTGGCTTGCTCGACGCAGGCGGCGCTCACCGACCCAAGCAGCAGGCCAGCAATGCCGCCGCGACCTCGGCTGCCCACAACGAGCATCCGGGAGTGGGTGCTCACCTCGAGCAGTACCTTCGCCGCGGTGCCTTCGCGCACGACGATGCGCAGCCCTGGCGGCCGCTGTTCGCCGAACACCCGATCAAGGGTGTCGGTGACAACCTTGTGCGGGTTGAGGTCCCCGCTGAGGCCGTAGGAGGCGCGTGGGGGCCAGACCGTCACAGCGTCGATCGTGGTGTCCGTGATGTGGGCGAGGAATCGAGCCCAGAGCAGCGCTTGGCCAGAAGGTGCGGATCCGTCAACTCCAACGACGATGTGGCCAGGGGAATCTTCAGGGTGTGTGCCTTCGGATGATTCGCCATTCACGAGAGAACTCCTGACAGGCGTCGGGTGAGGGCGGTGAAGATCCAGGAACCCAAACACCAGAGGGTGGTTGCGAGAATGGCACCTCCGGTGGCGACCGCAGCGCCCAGTACAAATCCAAGGACCGGATGCCCCACCGCGAACGATAGGGCAGAACCGGCCAAGGCGGCGGTGGACAGTAGGTAGGAAAAGCGCCGCGGCTGGGGCGTCGCAGGCAGCGGTGGAGCATGAACCAGATGCCGAACAGCCAGGTTGTAGACTTGATCGATTATCATGCCTTTGGGGAATGCCGCACCGCTCAAGGCGATGAGCGCCATAGCCGCAAGCCAGCTGGGTGATTGCAGAATCAGTCCAACGAGGATCAAAACGGTTCCGACAGTGGGCGTGAAGCGCAACGGCCCCGCATATCGGGCTTTCGCTTCTCGGTCGAGCCCGGTGAAACCTTGCCGGTCGAGGTTTCTGTCGACCGTGGTGCTCAATTCGACCATGGTGGGTGTCCTGTCGCGAGCGATGGGTGAATTGGTTTCCGATCGTGGCCGCCGGAATTCCGAGCGATGCGTTCGAGCAACCGAGGGCGGCAATCGCACGGGCTTACCTCGAGGGGGGTCTCCTGGTGCATCGTCGTCGCGTCCGCTCTCCGCAGGTAGTGACCAGCTAGGACGGCTCCACACTCGTCGCCTTCGCAGGTGCCTGGCAGAGTCCTTCGTCCCGCGAGAGGGGGTCATCCGGACTGGCTTTCAGGTCGCCGTCGGCCGCAAGGGGTTACCACCTCGTGCGGAACCATCTCGCCGCCGCGTGAGGCGATGATCTTGCCGTGCTGCAGTTACGTCCACAGCACCAAATCTGTCTGGCTCACCGATAAGGTATGAGCCGATGGTTACCGATGAACCAGCCGATGGTGACACTCGGGAGCAGTCGCCTGGTCCCGAGCTTGACTACGCCCCGAGGGGGGCCCGCGAGCAGGAAGAGTCGACCCAAGGCCGGTTGCGTGGGCTGGTGTTGGCCAACCAGGCGATCGTCAGCAACCTGCCGATGTCGCTGCTGCTGCGGCGCACGGTGGAGGTGGCCTGCGAACTGGCGCATGCCCGCTACGGCGCGCTGGGAGTGCGCGACCAGGCTGACGGTCTCGAGCAGTTCGTGCACGTCGGGATAGCCGAGGAGATGGTGTCCCGTATCGGGCACCTGCCCGAGGGCCGCGGCCTGCTGGGTGCTTTGATCGAGGACCCCCGCCCGATCCGGCTGCGCACGATCGCCGAGGACGCTCGATCGGTGGGGTTCCCGGCGGGGCACCCTCCGATGAGCAGTTTTCTTGGGGTACCCATCCGGGTGCGGGAGGAGGTCTTCGGCAATCTGTATCTGACTGAGCGCGCCGACGGGGAGTTCACCGCGGAGGACGAGGAGCTCGTGTCGGCGTTGGCCGCGACGGCAGGGGTGGCCATCGCGAACGCGCGGCTCTACGAGGAAGCCCGCCGGCGCCAAGACTGGTTGCAGGCCTCCACCGAGGTCAGTCAACGCTTGCTGCGGACCGAGGGGGAGGACCCGCTGGCCTTGATCGCCCGCAAAGCCCAGCAGGTCGCCGACGCCGAGGTGGTGATGGTCGTGCTCTTGGGTGCGGATGGGTCTTACATGGTGGACGTTGCCGCCGGTGACGGCGCCGCGGAGCTGGCGGGGTTGGCGGTGCCAGTGCAGGACACTCTGTTTGGCCTTGCGTTGGACAGCGGACGACCGGTCCTGGTGGAGGACATCACGAACAATCAGGACGCGGCGGGGCTGGCTGAGGTCGCCAATCTGGGGCCGGTCATGGTGCTCCCGTTGGGCACCAGTCACCAGGTGCGCGGTGCCTTGGCTGTGGGCCGGCGCGCCGGGCGGCACCGCTTCGACCAGGCCGATCTGGAGATGGCGACCACCTTCGCCAACCACGCCGCGCTTGCCCTCGAGCTGGCCGACGCGCGTACCCACCAAGAGCACATCCTGCTTTTGGAGGACCGCGACCGGATCGCTCGGGACCTGCATGACCACGTCATCCAGCGGTTGTTCGGCGTGGGGCTGACCGCGCAGAGCGTCGCCGCCAGCCTGGATGACCCCGGCCGCGCGGCACGACTGGACCAGGCTGTCTCCGACATCGACGAGACCATCCGACAGATCCGCACGTCGATCTTCGCCTTGCGTGGCCCGCTCGGGCCGGAGACTGGCACCGTGCGCACCCGGCTGCTCGCGGTGGTCGGTGACGTGGCACCGCTGCTGGGCTTGGAGCCGGCAGTACGGTTCGTCGGGCCGTTGGACGCGGTGGTACCCGAGCACGTGGTGGAGGACCTGGTAGCGGTCCTGCGCGAGGGATTGACCAACGCGGCGCGGCACGCCAGGGCCAGCCGGGTGGACGTGGAGATCACCGCCACGACTGAGGAACTCAGCCTGCAGGTGAGCGACAACGGGGCCGGATTCAGCGAGACTGCCCGACGCAGCGGATTGGACAATTTGAGCCAGCGTGCCCAGCGGCACGGCGGCGCTTTGACTCTCACGCACAGCGGAGTCGACGAGTCCTCGGCAACTCCCACGGAAGGAACCCGGTTGTCATGGACGATCCCGCTGCGCTGAGCCCCGACGAGACGCAGGTGCGGGTCTTCCTGCTCGACGATCACGAAATTGTCCGGCGCGGGATAGCCGACCTGCTGCAGGCGGAGCCGGGATTCCTGGTGGTGGGCGAAGCCGCCACCGCAGCGGAGGCGCTGCGTCGGATCCCCGCCGCCCAGCCCCACGTCGCAGTGCTCGATGCCCGACTGCCCGACGGCAGCGGCATCGAGGTGTGCCGCAGCATCCGCTCCTCACACCCGCAGATCCGCTGCCTCATCCTCACCTCCTACGACGACAACGACGCGATCTTCGCCGCCGTGATGGCCGGTGCGGCGGGCTACCTGCTCAAGGAGATCCGCGGCACCTCGCTGGTGGACTCCATCCGCCAGGTCGCGGCGGGCAAGTCCCTGCTGGATCCGGCGGTCACCGAGCGGTTACTCGCCCGGTTGCGTGAGGGGGAGCCGCACGATGAGCGCCTGGAATCGCTGACCGACCGGGAGCGGGAAGTGCTGAACCTGATCGCCGACGGGCTCACCAACCGCGAGATCGGCGACCGGCTGTTCCTGTCGGAGAAGACGGTCAAAAACTACGTGTCCGGCCTGTTTGTCAAGCTGGGCATGCAGCGGCGCACCCAGGCGGCGGTCTACGGCGCCACCGTCCGCCGGCCATGAGCGTCAACGGATGAACCGCCCGGTACCCGGTAATCGAAGAGTGGACACTGGGCGTGTCGGGCCCGCGCGGTCGCACGGCAACGAACGATGACGGGAGCTGGGACAGGTGAGCCTTCAGACCCAGCCAGCGCCGGGCACCGGTTCGGCCGCCGTAGACGAGACGATGCCGGTCCGTGCCGCAGCGCTGGTCGGGGTGCTCGCAGTGGCCGCCGCACTCGGCGCCGGACACCTGGTGGCCGCGTTCCTCGACCCGCCGTCCTCGCCGTACCTCGCCGTGGGCACCTCGTTCATCGACCTCACCCCACCCTGGCTCAAAGACTTCGCGGTCCAGACCTTCGGCACCGCCGACAAGACGGTGCTGCTGGTGGGGATGGGCTTGGTGTTGCTCGCCCTGGGCGCCGCAATGGGCCGGGCGGCGCGCCGGGACCCGCGGCGTGGGGTGATCGGGGTGCTCGCGCTGGGGGCGGTGGGTGTGCTGGCGGTGCTCACCCGCCCGGACACCGCCACGATCGGGTTGCTGGCGCCGCTCGCGGCGATGGCTGCCGGGGTGGGTGTGCTGCGCTGGTTGCATCACCGGGCTCGGATCAGCTGGGCCGTCCCCGATCCGAGGGTCCAGGGTCCCGATACCGCCGCTCCGGTCTCCCGGCGCACCTTCCTGGGTAGCTCCGCAGCGGTGGCCGCAGGTGCCGGTGCCACCGCCTGGGCCGGGTCGGCGATCGGTGGCACCGTGGACGTCGCGGCGTCCCAGTCGGCGGTGGGCAGCCTGACGCCGGTCACCCCGCTGCCCGCCGTCCCAGCTGGTGCCGATTTCGTCGTCGACGGCGGGTTGCCGTTCACCACCCCCAACGCGAGCTTCTACCGCATCGACACCGCGTTGTCGGTGCCACGGGTCTCGGCAGCGGACTGGTCGTTGCGCATCCACGGGATGGTGGACACCGAGATCACCCTGAACTTTGCCCAGCTGATCGCCCGCCCGCTGATCGAGCAGCGGGTGACCCTGACCTGCGTGTCCTACGAACTGGGCAGCGACCTGGTGGGCAACGCCAGCTGGGTGGGGGTGTCCCTGCGCGACCTGCTGCTCGAGGCCGGTGTGCAACTGGGTGCCGATCAGATCTTCTCCGCCAGCGTGGACGGTTTCACCGCCAGCACCCCGGTCGCCACCGTGCTGGAACCCGACCGGGGTGCGATGTTGGCGGTGAACATGAACGGCCAGCCGCTGCCGGTCGAGCACGGATTCCCGGTGCGGATGGTTGTCCCCGGGCTGTACGGTTTCGTCTCCGCGACCAAGTGGATCACCGACATCGAACTCACCACGTTCGCCGCGAAGCAGGCCTACTGGACACCGCGGGGCTGGTCCGATCGCGGCCCGGTAAAGACGGCGTCCAAGATCGTCAAGGTCGCCTCCGCACCGTCGGGCGCGGCGTTCACCACCACGGTAACCGGCGCAGCGTGGGCCACTCACCTCGGCGTCACCGCTGTCGAGGTCCGCCTCGACGACGGCCCGTGGCAGCAGGCACGGCTGGCCGTCGACGGGGGCCGGGACTGCTGGCGGATGTGGCGGGCGGACGTCACCGGGGTCACCGCGGGTTCGCACACCGTCCAATGCCGCGCCACCGGTGCCGACGGGGTGGTGCAGACGCAGGCACGCGCCAACCCGGCTCCCGACGGGGCCACCGGCTGGCACACCGCCCGCATCCAGGTCCGCTGAGCTACAGCCCGTAAGCCTCCAGCAGCCGCAGCCACACCTCGTTCATCGTCGGGTAGGCCGGCACCGCATGCCACAGCCGCTGCAGCGGCACCTCCCCGACAACGGCCACCGTGCCCGCGTGCACCAGCTCGGCCACGTCCTGCCCCACGAAGGTGACTCCCAGCACCACCTGCCTGGCGCGGTCGACGACCATGATCGCCTTGCCGGTGTAGCCGTCGGCATGCAGCGCCGAACCCGCGACGGCGAGGTCGATCGCGACCACGTCGTGGGCGATACCGGCCTGTTCAACTTGGGCTGCGGTGCGGCCGACGAAGGCCACCTCGGGGTCGGTGAACACCACCTGCGGTACCGCCGCGTGGTCGGCGGTGGCGGCGTGCTTGCCCCACGCTCCGATGAGCTGCTCGGCACCGGTGGCCCTGGCCACGATCACGTCCCCCACCACCCGGGCGGCGTACTTGCCCTGATGGGTCAGGGGTGCACGGCCGGTGACATCCCCGCAGCCGTAGAGCCACTGCCCGGCCACCCCGGCCACCAGGCCGGAGTCGTCCACCTCCAGCGCGGACCCCGGTTCCAGGCCCACCGCGTCCAGCCCCAAGTCATCGGTGGCGGGCCGGCGCCCGGTGGCCACCAGCAACTCGGTGGCCACCACCTCGGTGCCGTCCGCCAGGCTCACGTGCACCCCGGCGTCGTCGCGGCGCACCTCACGCACGCTGGCCTGCATCCGCAGGGTGATCCCGTCCGCGACCAGACCTTGGCGGACCAGTTCGCCGGCGGCAGGCTCCAACTTGTCCAGCACCGCGTCACCGTGTGAGATCAGCGTCACCGTGGCGCCCAGGCGCGCGTAGGCCTGGGCCAGCTCGCAGCCCACCACCCCAGAACCCATCACGATCAGGCTGTCGGGCACCGACTTTGCCGCCGTCGCCGCACGCGACCCCCAGTGCGGGGTCTCCGCCAGCCCCGGCACCGGTGGTTCACTCGGCACGCTGCCGGTGGCGAGCACCACCGCGTGGGTCGCCGCCAGGTCGCCCTCGCCTGCCACCGTCAGCGTGCGTTCACCGGTGAGCGTGGCGTGTCCCCGGATGACGGTGATGCCGGCTCCCTGCGCCCATTCCACCTGGCCGGAGTCGTCCCAGTGCGAGGTGAACGAATCCCGCCTGCTGAGCACGTCGGCGGGGTCGAAGGACGCGGTGACTCCGCCGATGGCGCGGGCGGCGTGCACCGCCTGCGACGTGCGGATCAGCGCCTTCGACGGCATGCACGCCCAGTACGAGCACTCCCCGCCGAGTAGTTCCGCCTCCACCAGGGCCACGCTGAGACCGCCGCGGGCGGCCCGCGCCGCGGCGTTCTCCCCTACCGCGCCGCCACCCACTACCACGACGTCGAAGGACCGGTTTGCCGCTGCGTCGCTCATGGGCCTACTCGACAGCACCGGGGGCCGCAGCACAACCTGGGCGCGGAACGCAGCCACTGCCAGGTGGGCGACGCGCCGCGTCACCCTGCCGGTTCTCGGGTGATCTTTGGATACCGTTGCCCCGGGGCCACGGTCGGTACACAACGACGGCTGGACAGCGAGGAGCTTCGGTGACCGTGCCGCACCAGCGTGCGCAGCAGACCAGGGATGTCATCCTCCGGGCCGCTGCCAGGGAGTTCGAACGCAACGGCTACACGGCAACCTCGCTCAGCGCGATCCTCGACGGGTCCGGGGTCACCAAAGGAGCGTTCTACTTCCACTTCGCCTCCAAGGAGTCGGTGGCGGTGGCGGTCGTGGACACCATGCACACGAGGTGGGCGCCGGCACTGCGGCGTTGGGCCGACAGCAACTGTGATGCGCTGCAGGTGGTGCTGGGCCTGGTGGACGAGCTCACCCTGTACTGCGCCACCGACCAGATGGTGCGGGCGGGGTTGCGGCTGACCACCGAGCACGGGCTGACGGTCCCCGACCTGCTCGCCCCGTTCCCGGAATGGGAGCGGATCTTCGGTCACCTCTTCCAACGGGCCGAGATCACCGGGCTGCTCGGCCCGGGTGTGCGACCCGTTACGGCGGCACACGTGCTGGTGTCGGGGCTGGCGGGGGAGCGGCTGGCGGTGGGCCTCGCCGGTGATGCGCAGGCGCTCCGGGTTCGTACCGACGAATTGCTCGAGGTGCTGATGCCGGCGTTCGCCTGCCCGTCCTGGACGGCCCAGTGGCGCGCCTCGGGGTGGCAGCAGCGGCCGCTGCCCGTGCTGGTCGCGCCGATGGGCGCCCGGTTAGACGTCGGGGGCGGGTAGCCCACCAGCTGAGAGCGGGTCACCAGTTGTCGAGGGACTCCCGGAACACGGTGGCGACGACGTCCTCGGTGACGTCCTTGGGGCAGGTCATGAGCAGGCGCTGCTGTTTCATGGTGCCCCCCACCAGCTCGTCGATGTGGTTCTCGCCGAAGCCGACCGCCGCGATGCCGTTGGGCATGCCGATGTCGCGCATCAGGTCGATCAGCGCCTGCGGCAACCGCTCGGAGGGTTCGTCGGTGTGCGTCTGCGGGCTGAGCAGTTCCGCGGCCCGCAGGTGCCGCGCCGGTGCGGCGTCGAAGGTGAACCGGAACGCGGCTGGCGCGGTCAACGACACGGCCTGACCGTGCGGGACCATCGCTTCGTCGGAGGGGTAACCGGCGGGGTGGTAGCCGCTGACCTGCCCGGCGATGGGGTAGCCGTTGGCGTGCGGGATGTGCACCCCGGCGTTGCCGAAGCCCATGCCCGCGAATGTGGCCGCCATCATCATGTCCATCCGGGCCTCGACGTCGCGCGCCCCGTCGCGGACGGCGCGGCGAAACGAGCTCGCCAGCAGGGTCATGGCCTTCTCACACCACAGGTCACTGACCGGGTTGGACCCGCAGTAGGTGACCCGCTGCTCGGGCGCCTTGCGCTGCCCGGAGCGGTAGTCCCGCGCGGTGTAGCTCTCCAGGGCGTGACAGACGATGTCCATTCCGGAGGCGGCGGTGACCTCTGCGGGCAGGCTCATGGTCAGTAACGGGTCCACCACTGCCAGGGTGGGGCGTAGCCGCCAGTGGCTGATGCCGGTCTTCACGCGCAGCGACAGCACGTCGAGCACACACATCGCGGTGGACTCCGACCCGGTGCCGGCGGTGGTCGGGACGGCGATCAGCGGTTTCAGCGCACCCGGGGGAAGCTGCGCCTTGCCGACGGGTGCGTTGATGTAGTCCATCAGTTCACCGGGATAGCTGGTCAGCAGGTTGACGGCCTTGGCGGTGTCGATCGTGGAACCGCCCCCGACGGCGACGAACGCGTCCCACGGGCCCTGTTCGGTGGCGTAGCCGATGGCCTTGTTCATGGAGTCGTCGGTGGGCTCGACGTGCACCCCGTCGAAGATCTCGTAGGTCATCCCGTACCGGGTCAGCGAGTCGGCGATGCGGTGCGGCACCCCGCTGGCCAGCACACCCGGGTCGGTGAGCACCAGCACCCGTTTCACGTCGTACTGGCTGAGCTCGAAGCCCACCTCGTCGCTGGCCCCGGCCCCGAACTTCAGCGGCGGAGCGCCCCAGGTGAAGATGGTCTCGTCGGTCAGGGTGGGTGGCTCGGTCATCAGCGCCTCCACGGCTGTCACGACGGTGTGCTGGGCAACGCTGACACCCGGCTGGTGCGGCGTCAACTCTGCGGCGCGGCGGCCGGTTTGAGCGCGGCGCCGGCGGTGTCCTATGCTTTGCGTGCTCCCAACGGACAGCCGTGGAGGTCGTCCGCCGGGCAACCGGTTGCGCCCCCTTCGTCTAGCGGCCCAGGACACCGCCCTTTCAAGGCGGCAGCGCGGGTTCGAATCCCGTAGGGGGTACGGCGGTACGTTGGTCGTCAGCACGAGGTCAACCGGGACGAGTGCTCGGTCGGCAGACGTTCCACAGCATGGCCCTGTAGCGCAGTTGGTTAGCGCGCCGCCCTGTCACGGCGGAGGTCGCGGGTTCGAGTCCCGTCAGGGTCGCCACGCCGGCCGCTCGTCGGCCAGCCACGGCCAGGTAGCTCAGTTGGTACGAGCGTCCGCCTGAAAAGCGGAAGGTCGCCGGTTCGACCCCGGCCCTGGCCACCAGCCCGATGGCGGCTCGCGCTGGTGCGGGCTATCGGGCAGAAAAACGACCGCGCGACGGCGCCGGCCCGCGAACGGCGCTGACATTTACCGCAGCGGTGGGCGCCGCTGTCCCACGCCGGTGGCCTGCTCGAAGACGTGCCCGACCTCCAGAACCCGCCGGTCGGCGCGGGGCGCGGCGATCACCTGCAGCCCCACCGGCAACCCGTCGGCGGTGAACCCGGCGGGCACCGATAGGGCCGGGACCCCGGCGGCGGTGATCATCGAGCACGATCGCATCCAGCCGAGATAGTCGGTCTGGGCCGCCCCGTCGATCTCGGTGGGGTACTCGGTGTCCACGTCGAAGGCCACCACCTGGGTGCTCGGGGCCAGCAGCACGTCGTAGTCGACGAAGAACTCCACCACCCGCTGATGCAACCGGGTGTGCAGCACCTCAGCCCGGGCAAGGTCCGTCCCCCGCAACCGCCGACCCTGCTCCACGTTCCACCGGATGGTCGCCTTGACCTGCTCGGGGTGCCGGTCGAGGACGTCTCCGAGGGCGGCCACGAACAGCCACGCCCGCAGCACCGAGAACACCTCGTCGGCGTCATCAAGCTCCGGGCACGCCGGCGTGACGTGCGCGCCGAGGCGTTCCATCGTCGCCGGCACGGACTCAAGCGCGTCCCGGACTGCCGGGTCCACCGGGATCCGTCCCCCCAGATCCGGCGCCCAGGCCACCCGCAGGCCCACCAGTTCCTCGGGCAGCGGTGCCGCGAAACCCACGCCGGGCTCGGTCAACGAGAGGGGGACTCGCGGGTCCGGGCCGGCCAGTACCGACAGGCCCAGCGCCACATCGGCGACGGTGCGCCCCATTGGCCCTTGCACGCTGAGCGTGGACCACCCCAGCTGCACCGGGTGTGAGGGCACCCGGCCCGGGGTGGGCCGCAGACCGACGACGTTGCAGAATCCGGCTGGGTTGCGCAGCGACCCACCCATGTCGCTGCCCTCGGCCAGCGCGATCATCCCCGAGGCCAGGGCAGCGGCCGCTCCACCGCTAGACCCGCCGGCGCTGACGTCGAGGCGGTAGGGGTTGCGGGTCGCCCCGAAAACCGGGTTGAACGTATGCGAACCGGCGGCAAATTCCGGCACGTTGGTCTTGCCGACCCGGATCGCGCCGGCGCCCCGCAGCCGGGAGATCACCAGCTCGTCCCGCTCGGGCACGAAGTCGCGGTGCAGGGGCGAGCCCCAGGTGGTGCGCATCCCTGCGGTGAGATGGGTGTCCTTGTGCGCCATCGGCAGCCCGTGCAGCGGCCCGGTGCTCTCGCCGCGCGCGGTGGCGGCGTCGGCGGCGACGGCGGCCAACCGCGCCCCCTCGGCATCCACCGTGACGATGGCGTTGACCAGCGGGTTGACCTGCTCGATGCGACGCAGATGAGCCTCCAGCAGCTCCCTCGCCGACACCTCACGTCGACGCAGCATGCCGGCGAGTTGGCTTGCTGGAGTGAAGCACAGGTCGTCGTCGCTCATGCTGGCATCCTGCCCGAGCTGTGCGGCGGCGAACGGTTAGCCTGCGGCACGTGATTACCACGGTTGCGCACGGGGCGGTAGCGCTCATCGAAATCGACCGCCAGCACCGGCGCAATGCGCTCGACACCGAGCACTGCCAGCAGCTGGACGACGCAGTCACGGCGAGCGTCGACGCCGGGGCGCGGGTGGTCGTCCTCACCGGGGCGGGCTCAGCGTTCTGCTCGGGCGCGGACCTCGACGGGGTGCACAGCGCCGAGTTTCTCGCTGCGCTCTACCAGCTGTTGCACACCCTGGTCGGTGCACCTGTACCGGTGATCGCCGCGGTGAATGGACCGGCCATTGGTGCTGGCACCCAACTCGCCCTGGCCGCCGATCTGCGGGTGGCGGGTCCCGGCGCGGTGTTCGCGCTGCCCACCGCCCGGCTGGGCCTGGCCGTCGATGCCTGGACGCTGCGCCGGCTGACGCTGATCGCCGGTGGTGGTGCTGCCCGGCGGATGGTGCTGGCCTGCGAGCAGCTCAGCGCCGAGCAGCTACCGGCACTCGTGGACCGGGGCGGGGAGCTGTCGGTGGCGCTGAACTGGGCGCGGGAGATCGCCGGTCTGGCTCCGCTGACCCTGGCCTACTCGAAGCGCGTGCTCAACGACGTTCTCGAGTCCGACCTCGATCCTGGCGCGGCGGCCGAGCGCGACGCGGCGGACTTCCGGGCGTGCTTCGCGAGTGCGGATTTCGCGGAGGGGCGGGCGGCCCGCGCCGAACGGCGTCCACCGGTCTTCCGGGGGAACTGACCGTGCCGCGGTGACCTGGTTGGACGCGGTCCTCATTACCCTGGCGGGGATCGGCGCGGGCACGATCAACACCGTCGTCGGGTCGGGCTCGCTGATCACCTTTCCGGCGTTGCTGGCGTTGGGTTACCCGCCCCTGGTAGCGAACATCAGCAACACTCTGGGCCTGGTGCCGGGCGGGGTCAGCGGGGCGTGGGGCTACCGCCGCGAGCTCGCCGGCACCGGTGCGGTGCTGCGGCGGCTAGCACCGTGGAGCGCCGCCGGTGGGGTGGCCGGCGCGGTGCTGCTGCTGGTGCTGCCGGCGCGGGTGTTCACCTCGGTCGTGGTGGTCCTGATCGCTGTCGCGTTAGTGCTCGTGCTGGTGCAGCCGAGCTTGGCTGCGCGGTTGCGGGCGCGTGACCCGTTAGCCGCGCCGACCCCCCTCCGGGCGGCGGTGTTGGCGGGCGGGCTATTCGCGGCCAGTGTGTACGGCGGGTATTTCGGCGCCGCCCAGGGTGTGGTGTACGTGGCATTGCTCAGCCTGCTGCTGCTAGAGGACCTGCAGGTCGCGAACGCGGTGAAGAACGTCCTGGCCACGGTGGTGAACGCGGTCGCCGCCGCCACGTTCGTGCTGTTCGCTCAACCGGACTGGGCGGTGGTGGGGCTGATAGCGCTCGGCTCCACCGTGGGTGGGCAGTTCGGAGCCAGGGTGGGACGCCGACTGCCGCCGCGAGTACTGCGCGGGGTGATCGTGATCGTCGGGGTGGTGGCGATTGCGTCCGTGCTCCGCTGACCCCCGCCCGCTTCGCGTTATGTACAGATAACGCGTGGGCAGCTGTCGCTGACCCGCGTTATCTGTACATAACGCGAGGGATGCGAGGGGCGCGACGGGGCGCGACGGGGCTGCGGTCAGTCCCCGTCAGCCGCCAACGGAGTGTTGCCCGCCACCGCGAGTCCGCCCAGCAATCGCGACCCGGGCTCGCGCTCGTCGGCGCCGTGAAACGATGCCGGCGAGCCGCCCGCCCGTAGCACCCCCTCCAGCCCGCCCCAGGCCAGCATCGTCAGGTAGTCCACCAACGCCTCGACGGACATCGTCTGGTTGGCCACCCACCAGTGCGTCGCCAGCTGGACCATGCCGACGATGCCGTACGCCCACACCTGCGCACCACCGGAATCCATTCGCAATGCGCGCAATCGGTCGCCGATCAGCGATGCCAACGCCTCGGCGACCAGCCGCTCGGTGGTGGCCACCACTTCGTCGCCTGCGCCTACCTCGTTGTTGTGCGCGAACACGAACGCGTACAGCTCCGGCTCGCTGGCCACCGATGTGACGTAGGCGCGAATCACCCCCCGGGCCTGGTCGACGTCGGCGCGGTCCACCTGCAGTTCGGTGATCAGCGCGGGCAGCAGCACCGTCGAGGCGATACGGGTGAGTACCGCGCCGATCAGGTCACTCTTGTCGGCGAAGTGTCGGTACAGCACGGTCTTGCTGACCTCGAGTTCACCGGCGATGGCCTCCATCCCGATGGTGGGGCCCTCCCGGCGGATCGCCACCAAAGCTGCGTCGACGAACTCCTGCCGACGGGCCCGCTTGTGCTCATCCCACCGCCGTTTACGCCCATCGGCCTTGGCTACGCCAGCAGCGGCGATCGCGACCCCCTTCTCGGCCGCGGCCAGACCCTTCTCGGCTGCTGCGACACCGCGTTCGGCGGCGGTGAGCGCGCCGCGCAGGCGTCGGCCACGGCTGGGTCCGTCGTGCTTCATCTCATCCATCCGTCACAACCGTCGCAACCGTCTCGCCCCTTCGGCCAACACCTCGTCGCGCTTGCAGAACGCAAAGCGCAGCAGGTGCGCCCAGGGTCGCCGATCGTCGCAGAACGCGCTCACCGGCACAGCGGCCACCCCGACGCGTGCGGGCAACTCGCGGCACAGGGCGGCCGCGTCGCTAAACCCGAGCCCTCGCGCGTCGGCGCAGACGAAGTACGTTCCCTGGCTGGGGTGCACCGCCATCCCGGCGTCGGCCAGTGCGGCCGAGAGTAGGTCGCGCTTGGTCTGCAGGGACGCGCGCAGGTCGCGCACCCAGGCTTGTTCTTCTCGCAGGGCGTGGGCAACGGCCGGTTGGAACGGTGCGGGGCCGACGAAGGTGAGGAACTGCTTGGCGGCGGTGACCGCCGCGACGAGCTCAGCGGGTCCGCACACCCAACCTGTCTTCCACCCGGTGGCGTTGAAGGTCTTGGCGGCGCTGGACACGCTCAGGGTGCGTTCGGCCATCCCGGGCAGGGTGGCCAACGGCTGGTGGTGCCCGCCGTCGAAGATCAGGTGCTCGTAGACCTCGTCGGTGACTACGAGCAAGTCGTGGTCGGTCGCGATGGCGGCAAGCCCACGCAGTTCGTCGTTGGTGAATACAGTGCCCGTGGGGTTGTGCGGGGAGTTGACCAGCATCAGCCGGGTGCTGGTGGTGATCGCGGCGCGCACCGCGTCGAGGTCCACCGCCGAGCGAGAGCCGTCTGGGACGAGGGACACGGTGCGCCGGGTGGCCCCGGCGAGGGCCACCGCGGCCGGGTAGGAGTCGTAGTAGGGCTCTAGCAGCACGACCTCCTCACCGGGCTGTACCAGGGCGAGCACCGCAGCGGCCACGGCTTCGGTGGCTCCCACGGTGATGAGCACCTCGGCGTCCGGGTCCAGGCGCTGGCCGTAGCGGGCCGCTCGGTCGGCTGCGACGGCGTGGCGGAGTACGGGCATGCCCCGCCCCGGTGGGTACTGGTTGAGGCCGTTGGCGATCGCGGCGCGGGCCGCGGCCAGCATCGCCGGTGGCCCGTCGGAGTCTGGGAAACCCTGGCCGAGGTTCACCGCGTCGTGCGCTACCGCCAGCGCCGTCATCTCGGCGAAAATGGTGCTGGTGAACGGCGCCAGCCGGGGGACGAGGCCCTGGGCGCGGTCGTGCCGGTCTCTCACCAGGGCCATGATGCCCGCCGTGGCGCCCTCCGGGACCACCACACCCCGGCGAAAGGGTTCCGAATCGCCCTCCGGGACCACCACACCACGGCGAAAGGGTTCCGAATCGCCCCGAGGGAGGGGGATGATCTTGTTGCGCATATGTTGCATCAACGCTCCTGACGCACCTAGGGTGGTCGCGTCGGGTGTTGCGCCCGGGGAAACGGAGCCGCATGCCGATGAGTGTCGCCGTCCCCCCGGGCACCCGCCTGGCTCGCGTCCGGGCGTCCCTGACCCGACGCGAGTGGACGTCGATGGCGGGGATGACCGTCGTCATCGTCGGCCTGCACGTCATCGGCTGGGGGGTGCTGGCCGGGATCGTCGCCCCCCGCGGCTACGACATGGGCAACGGGCAGGTGTTCGGCGTCGGACTGGGGCTGACGGCCTACGTGCTGGGGATGCGGCACGCGTTCGACGCCGACCATATTGCGGCCATCGACAACACCACCCGCAAACTCATGTCGGAGGGCAAACGTCCACTGTCCGTCGGATTCTGGTTCTCCCTGGGGCACTCCTCGGTGGTGTTCGCCCTGGTGCTGCTACTGGCGCTGGGGGTGCGGACCCTGGCCGGGAAGCTCACCGACGTGTCGTCGGGGGTACAGCAGGCTGGCCGGCTGATCGGAACCGGCGTGTCGGGGTTGTTCCTGCTGCTCATCGGGGTGATCAACCTGGTGATCCTGGTCGGCATCGTGTCGGTGTTCCGACGGATGCGCCACGGTGAATTCGACGAGGCGGCGCTGCAGGAGCAGCTGGACAACCGCGGCCTGCTGAATCGGCTGCTAGCCAGGGTTACCCGCGCTGTGACCAAGGCGTGGCACATGTACCCATTGGGTGTGCTGTTCGGGTTGGGCTTCGACACCGCGACCGAGGTGGCATTGCTGGTGCTGGCCGGCGGGGCCGCGGCCTTCAGCCTGCCCTGGTACGCCGTGCTCACCCTGCCGATCCTGTTCGCCGCCGGGATGAGCCTGCTCGACACCATCGACGGCTGTTTCATGAACTTCGCCTACGGCTGGGCGTTCTCCAAGCCGGTGCGCAAAGTGTTCTACAACATTGTCATCACCGGGCTTTCGGTGGCGGTAGCGCTGATTATCGGCGGGATCGAGATCATCTCCATCCTGATCGACCGTCTCGGTATTACCACCGGACCACTGGCCGTCATCGGTGGCCTGAACCTGAACACCGTCGGCTACGCCATCGTCGTGTTGTTCGTACTGACCTGGGTGATCGCCTTGTTGGCGTGGAGATATGGACGGATCGAGCAGCGGTGGACGACGAGTCTGCGCGAGGGGGGTGATCGCTGACCGCGAGCCCGTCGACGAAGCTGGAAGGATGGTCCGGTGGACCTGACGATCGACGACGACAGCAAGCGCCGTGGCCTGCGCAGGATGAAGACCCTCGCGACGGGTTTTCTCCTCCTGGCCACCGCGGTGTTCCTCTTCGCCCGCTGGCAGGAGACGTTGGGCGCGGGGCCGTGGGTCGGCTACGTTCGCGCGGCGTCGGAGGCGGCGATGGTCGGCGCCATCGCGGACTGGTTCGCCGTCACCGCACTGTTCCGGCACCCGCTCGGGTTGCCGATCCCGCACACTGCCATCATCCCGCGCAAGAAGGATCAGCTGGGGGCAAGCCTCGGCGACTTTATCGGCGTGAACTTCCTGGCTCCCGACGTCGTGGTAGCCAAAGTCCGCACCGCGCAGGTGCCGCGCAGGTTGGGCAGTTGGGTCGCGCGACCGGAGAATGCCGCGCGCATCACGGCCGAGGCGGCGGTGGTGCTGCGCGGCGCGGTCACCGTGCTGCGGGACGACGACGTGCAGCGGCTGATCGACGAGACCCTGGTGCGCCGCCTCACCGAACAACCATGGGGCCCACCGCTGGGCAAACTCCTCGGGCAGCTGCTGGTGGACGGCAAGCACCACCGGTTGGTCGACCTGATCACCGAGCGCGCCCACGACTGGGTGCTGCTCAACCACGACACGGTGGTCCGGGTAGTCAGCCAGCAGGCGCCGACCTGGTCACCGCGCTTCCTCGACGACATGCTGGCCGACCGGCTGCACCGCGAGGTGCTCGACTTCGCCCGCGCGGTGCGCGATGACGCCGGGCACCCGATGCGCAAGGCGGTGGACACCTTCCTCGCCGAGTTCGCCCACGATCTGCAGCACGACGAGGCCACCATCGCCCGCGCCGAACTGGTCAAGGGCCAGGTTCTGGAGCACCCGGACGTGCAGAACCTCGCCAGCAGCGTGTGGAGCACGGCCAGGCGGATGCTGCTGGACGCCGCCGAGGACCCCTCCAGCGAGCTGCGCCTGCAGGTGCAGCGCTGGATCGTGGAGTGGGGCAGCCGACTGGCCGAGGACGACGCGGTGCGCACCAAGGTGGACGGCTGGCTGGAAAGCGCGCTGCGTTACGTGGTGAGCAACTATGCCGAGGAGATCACCAGCATCATCACCGACACCGTGGCGCGCTGGGACGCCGAGGAGACCAGCCGCAAGATTGAACTACAGGTCGGCCGCGACCTGCAGTTCATCCGGATCAACGGCACCGTGGTCGGTGCCCTCGCCGGTTTGGTGATCTACGCGGCCTCGCAGCTGTTGTTCTGAGCCAGTGTTGTTCTGAGCCAGGGGTGCTCAGTGCCTCCGACCGCGCTCAGTACCTCGGGCCGTTGGGGTCGTTGGGTTCGACGTAGGTGGTGCGGGCCGGGCGCTCGACGACGTCGGTGCGCCTGCGGCTGGCTATCAGCACCAGACCCAGAATGAGACCGAGGGCGCCAATCACCATCAGGATGACGCCGACGGTGGCTAGGTCAACGCCGCTGATGCTCACGGTGATAGCGAACTTAAGAATGGCGCCCACTGCGATCAGCAGCAAGCTGACTCCGATCGTCATGTGCTGTCTCCTCCACGTCGTCCTTGCTCGATGGTGCGCGCCGCTCGATTGATGCGCGACGGGTCCGGCAGACCTGTGCCATCTCACCACCCCCAGCGCTGTGACGGGGGATGTCGCGATCGTTGAGTGCGTGGCCAACGTGTCGCAGCTCACCGACCAGCGCAAGCAAGGCGCTTGCAATTGCTAGCACCGAGGGGTTACCGTCGTAATGTCAGCCGAGGAGGAGGTGAGTGTCCATGGCCGAATCGCCATCGGAACCTCGAGGTGCGGGGTCTGGCGACCGCGGAACCCCCGCTGCCGACTCCCCCGTCGAGGAGGTGGTTGCCGCCGCAGGAGCTGCGGTCACGACCGTCGTCCACGACCTCGGGGGGTTCATCCGGGCACAGCGCGAGGCGACGCAGGTGTCGGTGCGACAGCTCGCCAAGCGCGCCGGGGTCAGCAATCCCTATCTCAGCCAGATCGAACGGGGATTGCGTAAGCCCTCCGCGGAGGTCCTCGCCCAGATCGCCAAGGGGCTGCGGCTGTCCGCCGAAGTGCTCTACGTCCAAGCCGGAATCTTGGAGGACAAGAAGCCGAGCCCGGTTCTGGACGCCGTGCTTACCGACACCGCCATCAGCGAGCGGCAGAAGCAGCTGCTGATGGAGATCTATGAATCGTTCCGGCGCGAGAACGCCTCGACACCCCGCGCACCCGCTCCCGAACCACGCTGACCGACCACAAGGAGACGACATCATGGCCAAGACCACGACCACCAAGACTGCCCGCAGCACCGAGACCTCCGCCAAGAAGAGCGGCACCGCGAAGCCGACCAGGAAGTCACCCGCCCCGAAGAAGGCCGCCGGCCGCAGGACCACCGCCGTGGAGCAGGCCAGGACCCCGCTGCTGGCGGCGATCGGAGCCGGCGACTTCGCGTTGAACACCGTGCGCGAGGTCGTCACCGACGCCCGCACACGGGCCGAGGAGCGCGCCGAGAACACCCGCGAGCGCATCACCGCGATCCCCGAGGAGATCGAGGAGTTGCGCGGCAAGCTCGACCCCGAGGAGTTGCGTCGTGTCGCGGAGGCCTATGTGCAGGCGGCCGCCAGCATTTACGTGAGCCTGGCCGAGCGGGGCGGCGACGCCGTCAGCCGGTTGCGCAAGCAGCCTCAGGTAGGGCAGGCATTCGACCGGGCCGAGGACGCCAGGGAGGACGCCCGCGACCTGACCGACGAGGTGCTCGGCACCGTTGCCCGCCAAACGCGATCCATCGGGGAGCGCGCTGCCAGGGCCACCGAGCGGGTCACCGGTCGGGCTACCAGTGCCGCCGGCAAGGCTGGCGCGGCGGTTGCCGAGGCCGGCGACGAGGCGGCGCACGAAATCCGTTCCAGCACCCGGCGAGTTGCTAACCGGGCGTCGGCACCGGGCAGTGGGGCCAACGCCCGCACCGCCGCTGCCGACAAGGCCACCGCCACGAAGCGCACTGCGGCGACAAAGGCCGGCGCTGCCCGCCGCGCCACCGCCAGCAAGGCCACCGAGGCCAAGTCGGCCGTGTCCCGGACCGCGGACACCACCGCCAGCACGGCGACCGAGGTCAAGGACACCGCGGCGGCAGCGCAGCAGGAAGCCACCGAAGCGACCAGCTGACCGCACTCCGACCCGACGATCCCCTGTGTCAGCACCAGGGGATCGTCGTCTGAGTTATCGGTGTTCGCCGGCGGAGCACGTAGGATGAAATGGTGCTTCCTGCCGCCGCCTTCGTGCTCCTCATCTTGCAGTACGCCATCATCGCGGTGGCCGTCTTCGCATTCGTGCACGCGGTCCGCCAGCGCGCGGATGCGTTTACCGCGGTCGACAAGCTCACCAAGAGCAAGTGGCTCGGAATCATCGGCGCTAGCGCATTCACCGAGTTGTTGTTCGGCGCGGTCAGCTTTCTTGGCATTATCGGGGTGGTCGCAGTATTCGTGTACCTGGCCGACGTGCGGCCCAAGGTCAACGAGGTGCAGCGCGGTTCCCGCTGGTGACACGTCGAGCCCACCCAGTCATGCAGGCTGTCGCCGATGTCGGTGCAACCCCCATAGTGCTGTGACCGAGGGGTCCGGGCAGGACCGTGCAGGCGTTCCGGGTTAACGTCGGGCAATGAGCGCTGAGCCCGCATCCAGCCCCGGTTACGTCGAACCCGGGCACGAGTTCGTTCGCGACGCCGATTACCTCTCCGATCGGATCACCGTCGATGGCCGCGACGGGTGGCCGGTACAGGCCGGGCGCTACCGGCTGATCGTCGCGCGGGCGTGCCCGTGGGCGAACCGGGCGATTATCGTGCGCCGGTTGCTGGGCCTGGAGGACGCCATCTCGATGGGCATCTGTGGACCCACCCACGACGAGCGGAGTTGGACGTTCGACCTCGACCCCGGTGGTGTGGACCCGGTGCTCGGGTACGAGCGGCTGCAGCAGGCGTTTCTGGCCCGTGATCCCGACTACCCCAAGGGCATCACCGTGCCCGCGGTGGTCGACGTGGCCAGCGGCGCGGTGGTGACCAACGACTACCCGCAGATCACCCTGGACTTCTCCACCGAGTGGACGGCGCTGCACCGCCCTGGCGCCCCCGAGCTGTACCCGGAGCAGCTGCGCGCGGAGATCGACGAGGTGGCGGAGTTGGTGTTCGGTGACGTCAACAACGGGGTGTATCGCTGCGGGTTCGCCGGGTCCCAGGCTGCCTACGACCGGGCCTACGACCAGTTGTTCGCCCGGCTGGACTGGTTGGAGCAGCGGCTGGGCTCGCAGCGTTACCTGGTGGGGGACACGATCACCGAAGCTGACGTGCGGCTGTTCACCACACTCGCCCGGTTCGACGCGGTGTACCACGGGCATTTCAAGTGCAACCGGCAGAAGCTGACCGAGTTCCCCGCACTATGGGCCTACGCGCGCGACCTGTTCCAGACCCCGGGATTCGGCGACACCACCGACTTCACCCAGATCAAGCAGCACTACTACATGGTGCACACCGACCTCAACCCGACCCGGATCGTGCCCGCGGGCCCTGATCTGCGCGGCTGGCTCAGTCCGCATCACCGGGCAGAGCTGGGCGGGCGGGCATTCGGCGACGGAACCGCGCCCGGGCCCGTGGCGGCCGGGGAGGCGGTAGACCCGGCGCACACACCCCTGCCGGGTTAATCACCTGCGCCCGCCCTTTCCGCCTCCGTCCACGCCGGCAGGCGCCACTCCCGTCCATGATCATCAGGACCTCCGGGTGATGGCGCAGCCCCACGACCACCCTCACGTCCTGTTGATCATGAAAATGGCCGCGGGAGTCGCGGAAACGGCCGCGGGAGTCGCGGAAACGGCCGCGCGAGCCATGAAAACGGCCGCGGGAGCCGCGAGGACGGCCGCACGAGGCGGGCTAGTCGCTGCCGGCGGGGGCCACGCTCGACCAGGGCACGGTGAGCACGTTGTCGCGCTGGCGCCGCCGCGGATCGTGCACCCCGAACCCGGCCGCGGCCAGCAACCCCTTGGCCACCCGCCAACGCGCCCGCGGCCCGAACACCGCGTGCGGGGCTGCGACTGCCCATGCGTGGTCGGCTGCGACGAGCAGGGCGTGGATCGGTTCACCGGGCACGTTGCGGTGGATGAGCGCCTTGGGTAAGCGCTCGGCCAGCGCCGACGGCCGGTCGACGGTGAACGGGTCCCATGCCAGGGTGAGGCTGCGCGGACCGGCCGCGTCCAGCAGTACCCATGCGCACCGGCGGCCCAGCTCGTCGCAGGTGCCCTCCACGATCACCCCGCCGGGAGCCAGCGCGGCGCGCATCTGCGCCCACGCCGGCACGACGGCATCCTCCGGGTACTGGCGCAACACGTTGAACGCCCGCACCAACACCGGGCGCAACCCGGCCAGCTCGAAACCCCCCAGTGCGAACTGCACCCGCTCGGTGTCGGCCACCAGCCGCGCCGGGTCGATCTCCAGGCCCACCACGTGCCGTGCACCGAGCCGTTGCGCCAGCTCCAGGGTGGTGACTGGGCTTGCGCCGTAGCCCAGATCGACCACCGGGCCAGCTCCGGTCAGGGCGCGACGTACTTCTGGGCAGTGCCATAGCCAACGGTCGGCACGGCGCAGCCGGTGGGGACCGGTGGTACCCCGGGTGATGGCACCGACCGGAGCGCGGGCTACTGCCACCGGGCTATTTCCGGGTGAGCCAATGTTCGGTGAACTGTTGCTCGGCGATCAGGAGCCGGGTGACGTTGTCGGCCACCGCTTGTTCGATCTTGCCGCCGATCAGCGGAATCGGCACTGTCGCGTCCCCAGCGCTGCGCAGTGTGGTGCGGGAGTCGGTGCCGGTCAACGAGTTCACTCCGCGCACGGTGGCAGGGGTTCCGGCGATCTTCGCGGTGACCGCACCGGTGGCCGCGTCGGCTTCCAGCGGACCCCAGCTCTCCGTCCGGCTGATCGTGAGGTCACCGGAGGTGATCTTGCCGACGATGGCCGGCAGGTGCTCGGCCGCGACGATCTGGGTGAGCGTGACCTCGATGCCCCCGTTGGCGACTGCCACCGAGTCCAACGTGGCCCCGGGTCCCCCCACCGCGCTCACCCGGGCCCGCCAGTACTGCTCGTCGGTCAGCGCTGCATGCACTGCGGCCGGCGGGCAGTCGTAGGTGGCGGAGTGCTCGATGCTGCGCGGCATGCGCGGCACACTACTTCGGCCGCCGATGGTGACCTGCGGCTACCGTCTGTTCCCGTGTTGAACCAGCGGACCCTGCGCGAACTGGCCGCCGGCGGGGTTGGCGTCACCCACAACGTCGGCTTGGCGGAACTGACCACACTGCGCCTCGGCGGCCCAGCGGCCACCGTGCTGCGCTGCACCAGTACCGATGCCGTGGTCTCGGCAGTGCGGGCCTGCGACAGCGCAGGGGAGGCCGTGCTGGTGCTCGGCGGGGGCTCCAACCTGGTGGTCGCTGACGCCGGCGTCGCGGCCACGGTGATCCACGTCGCCACCACGGGCGTGGAGGTGGCTGGCGACGGGGTGTTGGCCCAGGCGGGTGCGGACTGGGACCAGTTGGTGGAGACGACGGTCCGGGCCGGGCTCGGGGGGCTGGAGTGCCTATCCGGCATCCCCGGGGCGAGCGGTGCTACCCCGGTGCAGAACGTTGGCGCCTACGGCGTGGAGGTGGCCGACGTGCTCGATGAGGTCCAGCTGCTCGACCGGGCCAGCGGCGAAGTGCGCTGGGTGGCGCCCGCCCAGCTGCGTCTGGGCTACCGCACCAGCGTGCTCAAGCACAGCGCCGCGGCGGTGGTGCTGGCGGTGCGGATGCGGCTGGACCCAGACGGGCTCAGCCGCCCGGTCACCTACCGCGAACTCTGCGGCGACCTCGGCGTCGACGCTGGCGCCCGGTTGCCCAGTGAACAGGTCCGGTCCGCTGTGCTGGGCCTGCGCGCGCGCAAAGGGATGGTGCTCGACGCCGCCGACCACGACACGTGGAGTGCCGGCTCGTTTTTCACCAACCCGGTGCTGGCGCACGGCGCGATCCCGGCGACCTACCGCGGCCCCCGCTATCCCGGCGACGGCGGGACGAAGCTGTCCGCCGGCTGGCTCATCGAGCACGCCGGCTTCTCCCGCGGCTACCCCGGCCCCGGTGCCCCGGTTCGGTTGTCCACCAAGCACACCCTGGCGTTGACCAACCGAGGGGACGCCGCGACGGCCGACCTGCTCGCCTTGGCCCGCGACGTCCGCGACGGCGTGGTGCGGGAGTTCGGCATCCGGTTGCAACCCGAACCGGTGCTCGTCGGCTGCGCGGTGTGAACTGCGTGCTCAGCTGGCCCGGTGTGCCCGCATCGCCGAGGCCTGATCGCGCGGCTTCAGCACGATCTGGTCCAGGTTCACGTGGGGTGGACGGCTCGCGACGAACCCGATGACCTCGGCGACGTCCTGAGCGGAAAGCGGTGTCAAGCCTCGGTAGACCGACTCCGCCCGCGCAGCGTCGCCGTCGAATCGCATCAGGGAGAAGTCGGTGGCGACCATGCCGGGCAGCACCTCGGTGACCCGCACCGGCAGGCCCAGCAGTTCCCCGCGCAGGGTGCGGTGCATCGCCGCCTGGGCGTGTTTGGCAGCGGTGTAGCCCGAGCCGTTGTCGTAGGCCTCGATGGCGGCTATGGAGGTCACCGTGACGATCAGTCCGTCGCCGGAGGCGATCAGCGCGGGCAGCAGGGCCTTGGTCACCCGCACGGTGCCCAGCACATTGGTTTCCCACATCCACCGCCAGTCCGCCAGGTCCGCATCGGCGACCGCGGCCATGCCCTTCGCGCCGCCGGCGTTGTTGACGAGCACGGACACCGGACCGGCGGCGGCGGCGAACGCGGCCACCGAAGCGTCGTCGGTGACGTCCAGCGCCAGCGCGATGCCCTCGATCTGCGCAGCGATGTCCTGCAGCCGGTCCAACCGCCGCGCGCCGAGAACCACCCGGTAACCCGCGGCCGCAAGCACCCGGGCGGTCGCCTCCCCGATGCCGGAGCTGGCGCCGGTCACGACGGCAATCGGACGGTCGGGCGGGCTCACAGCTGAGGTCACCGCCCGACGATAGGCCAGCCTCGCAGCGCACCGGGACGGTGCGACTGCGAGGATGGGCTGGTGATCGGCAAACCCACCTCCCGTGTCGGCCGGGTTGCCGTGCTCTCGGTGCACACCTCACCGCTCGCCCAGCCCGGCACCGGTGACGCCGGTGGGATGAACGTCTACGTGTTGCAGACCGCGTTGCGGATGGCGCGCTGCGGCACGGAAGTGGAAATCTTCACCAGGGCCACGTCGTCGGCTGAGCCGCCCGTGGTGCATGCCGGGCCGGGGGTGACGGTGCGCAACGTGGTGGCCGGGCCGTTCGAAGGGCTGGACAAGAACGAACTGCCTGCCCAGATGTGCGCCTTCGCCGCCGGGGTGTTGCGCGCCGAGGCCCGCCACGACCCTGGCTACTACGACGTGGTGCACTCCCACTACTGGCTCTCAGGCCAGGTGGGCTGGCTGGCCAGGGACCGCTGGAACGTGCCGCTGGTGCACACCGCTCACACCCTGGCCCGGGTGAAGAACGCCGCCCTGGCCGCGGGGGACTCACCGGAGCCCAAGGTTCGTGAGATCGGCGAACAGCAGGTGGTGGCGGAGGCCGACCGGCTGGTCGCCAACACCGCGGCCGAGGCGCAGCAGCTGGTCGCGCTGTACGGGGCGGACCCGGCGCAGGTGGACATCATCGCCCCTGGCGCGGACCTGAACCGGTTCTGCCCCGGTGACCGAGGCGCCGCCCGGGCAGGTCTGGGCATTGCGGCCGAGGAGGTGGTACTCACCTTCGTCGGGCGCATCCAGCCGTTGAAGGCCCCGGACGTGCTGTTGCGGGCCGCGGCGGAACTGTTGGCACGTCACCCCGGGCAGCGGCTGCGGGTGCTGGTGGTGGGCGGGCCTTCCGGCAGCGGGATGGACCAACCGGCAGCGCTCAGCGAGCTTGCTCAGGCATTGGGCATCGCCGCGGTGGTGACTTTCCTGCCCCCGCAGGCACCGGCGGCGCTGGTCGCCGTCTATCGGGCCTCGGACGTGGTCGCGGTCCCCAGTTACTCGGAGTCCTTCGGGTTGGTGGCGTTGGAGGCCCAGGCGTGCGGTACCCCGGTCGTAGCCGCCGACGTCGGAGGACTGGGGGTGGCGGTGGCCGACGGGGTCACCGGTCTGCTGGTCGGTTCCCACCGGGTGCCGGAGTGGGCTGACGCGCTCGGTCGCCTGGTCATCGACCGCGGCCTGCGCGAGCGGTTCGCTGCGGCCGCCCCAGCCCATGCTGCGGACTTCTCCTGGGACCGCACGGCGGAGGCGTTGTTGGACACCTACGCGAGGGCCACCACGCCGGCCCAGGCTCCGGCCCCGGTGCGCCCACGCAGTCTGCGCCAGTTCCGCCATGCGTTGGGCGTGCGGGCGTGAGTGCCAGCGACATCGCCGAGATCGTCGCCCGCACCCTGTCCGATGGTGACGTGGCGTTCACCCGTCCTCGCCCGCAGGTATTCCTGGCCACCCTGCCCGGTGAGGCAAAGCTCAGCACGACCTGCCTGCTGGGCGTCGGTGAGCACGGTCTGCGGGTGGAGGCCTTCGTCTGCCGTCAGCCCGACGAGAACCACACCGAGGTTTATGCGTTCCTGCTGCGCCGCAACCGCAGGCTGTTCGGGGTGCACTACACGATCGACCGCACCGGCGACATCTACCTGGTCGGGCGACTCTCCGCCGACAGCGTCACCGAGGCCGAGCTCGACCGGGTGCTCGGTCAGGTGGTGGAGGCCGCCGACGGCGATTTCAACACCCTGCTGGAGCTCGGCTTCGCCACGTCCATCCGCCGGGAGTGGGCATGGCGCAGCAAGCGGGGGGAGTCGCTGCGCAACCTGGCCGCGTTCGCGCATCTGGTCGGCGATGACGGCGGCGCTACCGCTCAGTAGTGTGACTGGCGACACGGACCTGTTCCCCGAAGGAGTGCGATGAGTTTCGCCAGCCCGTTCCCCGACGTCGAGATCCCCGCGACCAGCCTGTTCGACTTCCTGCTCGGCACAGTGGCCACCGATCCCGCACTGGCCGCCAAGACCGCCCTGGTCGACGGCACGTCGGGTGCGGGTATCACCTACGCCGAGCTGGTCACCCAGATCGAGGCGCTGGCGGGTGCGCTCGCCGCAGCCGGGTTCGGCAAAGGGGACGTGGCTGCGGTGCTGTGCCCGAACGTCCCGGCGTTCGTCACCGTGTTCCACGGCATCCTGCGAGCCGGGGCAACCGCCACCACGATCAATTCGCTCTACACCGCCCACGAGATCGTCAGCCAGCTCACCGACTCCAAGGCGTCGTGGCTGTTCACCATCTCCGCCTTCCTGCCCCAGGCCGACGAGGCGGCGGAATTGGTCGGCATCCCCCGTGAGCGGGTGGTGGTGCTTGACGGAGCCGACGGACGGGTGTCGTTGCGCGACTTGCTCACCCAGGGCCACCCCGCCCCGGAGGTGAGCATCGAGTCGGGTACGGATCTCGCGGTGCTGCCGTATTCCTCGGGCACCACAGGTCGCGCGAAGGGGGTCATGCTCACCCACCGCAACCTGATCGCCAACGTGGCCCAGGGCGCGGAGCTGATCAAGCTGCAGGACGACGACAAGGTGCTGGCGGTCCTGCCGTTCTTCCACATCTACGGCATGAGCGTCTTGATGAACGCTGGTCTGTGGCGCGGCGCCACCATCGTGACCATGCCCCGCTTCGATCTGCCGGAGTTCCTCCGGATCATCGCCGAGCAGCACATCACCTATGTCTACATCGCACCCCCGGTGGCGGTCGCGCTGGCCAAGCACCCGATGGTGGCGGAGTACGACACGTCGTCGCTGAAGATGGTGTTCTCCGGGGCGGCCCCGCTGGACGCCGAACTCGGGCGCAAGGTGGCCGAGCGGCTGGGCTGCTCGGTCCGGCAGGGCTATGGCATGAGCGAGATGAGCCCGGTCAGCCACGCCATCCCCGACGACCGCGACGACATCCCGCTGGGCACCGTCGGGCTGACGGTGCCGAACATGGAGTGCAAGATCGTCGACCCGGCGACCGGTGCTGAGGTGGACTACCCCACCGACGCCACCAGCGCACCCGGTGAGCTGTGGTGCAAGGGCCCCAACGTGATGGTCGGTTACCTGGAAAACGCCGAGGCCACTGCCGCCACCCTGGACGCCGACGGCTATCTGCACACCGGTGACGTGGCGACAGTGTCTCCCGAGGGTTACGTGAGCATCGTCGACCGGGTCAAGGAGCTGATCAAGTACAAGGGCTACCAGGTGCCCCCGGCCGAGCTGGAGGCGTTGCTGCTCAGCCACGACAAGATCGCCGACGCCGCGTGCATCGGGGTCAACGACGCCGACGGCGAGGAGGTCCCCAAGGCGTTCGTGGTGCTGCAGCCGGGTGCGGAGATGACCGAGGCGGAGGTCATGGACTTCGTGGCCGGACAGGTCGCGCCGCACAAAAAGGTGCGGGTGGTGCAGTTCATCGACGCGATCCCCAAGAGCACCAGCGGCAAGATCCTGCGCAAGGATCTGCGCGCCCGCGAAACCGCCTCCACCGGACGGTGAATCGAAAGAAGCCGCTGCTATGAGCACTGCGACCTTGGTCCTGCTGCGCCACGGCGAGAGCGAGTGGAACGCGCTGAACCTGTTCACCGGGTGGGTTGACGTCGCCCTCACCGAGAAGGGCGTCCAGGAGGCGGCGCGGGCCGGCCGACTAGTGGCCGAGCACGGCCTGTTGCCCGACGTGGTGCACACGTCACTGCTGCGCCGGGCGATCTCCACCGCACACCTGACCCTGGACGCCGCCGACCGGCTGTGGATCCCGGTGCGCCGGGACTGGCGGCTTAACGAACGGCACTACGGCGCCCTGCAGGGCAAGGACAAGAAGCAGACTCTGGCGGAGTTCGGCGAGACGCAGTTCATGCTCTGGCGGCGCAGCTTTCGCACCCCACCCCCGCCCATCGAGCGCGGCAGCGAGTTCAGCCAGGACACCGACCCTCGGTACGCCCACCTGCCCGACGGCCCGGACGGCGGGCCGCTTACGGAATGCCTGGCCGACGTGGTGACCAGGTTGCTGCCGTATTGGGAATCCGCCATCGTGCCGGATCTACGTGCCGGAGCAACGGTGCTGGTGACCGCGCACGGAAACTCCTTGCGCGCGTTGGTCAAACACCTGGACGGCATCTCCGACGAGGAGATCACCGGGCTGAACATCCCCACCGGAATCCCGCTGCGCTACGACCTGGACGCCGAGCTCACGCCGGTCACCACCGGTGGTGAGTACCTCGACCCGGGCGCTGCGGCGAAGGCAGCGAGGCAGGTGGCGGCACAGGGTCGCTGACGCCGGACTCGCTGAACAGCGGATGAACAATCGTCAAATGTCCGGGGGCCGCGAGATTACTTGCCGGCGACGCTATCCGGCGCGTACTGCAACCGCTGGTCGCGGCCGTACGATCCGGGCGTGAGCGTCCTGGGTTCGGTGGTGCTCGCGGTCCTCGCGGCCGCGCTCGGTGTCGTGGTCGGGATGATCGCCGCACGTGCATGGCAGTCCGAGCGCTCCGTGCGGCACTCCGGCGCGACCGCGATCACTGTGTCCGAGGTGTTGCAGCGGGTGGTGGATTCCTCCGAGAGCGGCATCGTCGTCGTCGACCGGTTCGGGGACGTGGTGGTGTGCAACCCCCGTGCTGAGGAGCTGGGGGTGGTGCGCGAACGACGGATGGACCACCGCGCATGGGCTGCGGTGGAACGGGTTTTCGTGGCCAAGCAGGCCGTGGAGGTCGTGCTGTCAGCACCCGACGCCCGGCCGGGTCGCGCGCCGATGGCAGTCATCGGGGTGGCACGCCCGCTCGGCGGTGATCACGAACAGTTCGTCGTGGTGGAAGCAGCCGACGAGTCCGAGCAGGTCCGCCTGGACGCCACCCGGCGCGACTTCGTGGCCAACGTCAGCCACGAGCTCAAGACGCCGGTGGGGGCAATGGGCCTACTCGCCGAGGCGATGTTGGACGCGGTGGACGACCCGGAGGTGGTGCAGCACTTCGCAACCCGGCTGTTGCATGAGTCCAGGAGGCTGGGTGCACTGGTCACCGAGCTGATCGCATTGTCGCGGTTGCAGGGTGCTGAGGCGCTGCCCAGCCTCGAGGTGGTCGATGTCGACCTCGTGGTGTCCGAAGCCTTCCGGCACTGCACGTTAAGTGCCGAGGCGGCCGGTATCACCGTGACGGTGGACCGCCCGAGCGGCTTGGAGGTCAAAGGCGACCGCACCCTGCTGGTGACCGCCTTGTCCAATCTGGTGGAGAACGCGATTGCCTACTCGCCGACCGGCTCGCCGGTGTCGGTCAGTCGCGCGCTGCGCAACGGGCACGTGGAGATCAGTGTCACCGACCGCGGTATCGGTATCCCCCTGGAGCACCAGGAGCGGGTGTTCGAGCGGTTCTTCCGGGTCGACCCGGCCAGGTCGAGGGTCACCGGGGGTACCGGACTGGGCTTGGCCATCGTCAAGCATGTGGCGGCTAATCACGATGGCGGTGTGCGGTTGTGGAGCCGCCCTGGCACCGGATCGACTTTCACCCTCCGGGTGCCGGCGCACGCCGAGGACGTCGAGGACACCGGGGTCACCGCGCAGCTGCTGGTGTCCACGACAAGGAACGGAGAACGACGGTGACCAGGGTGCTGATCGTCGAGGACGAGGAGTCGCTGGCTGATCCGCTGGCATTCTTGTTGCGCAAGGAGGGCTTTGACGTGGCGGTGGCCACCGACGGTCCGGCAGCCTTAGCAGAGTTCGATCGCGCAGGCGCCGACATTGTGCTGCTGGACCTCATGCTGCCGGGCATGAGCGGCACCGATGTGTGCAAGCAGCTCCGCGCCCGGTCCGGAGTGCCGGTGATCATGGTGACCGCGCGTGACAGTGAGATCGACAAGGTGGTGGGTCTTGAGCTGGGCGCCGACGACTACGTCACCAAGCCCTACTCCAGCCGTGAGCTCATCGCGCGGATCCGGGCGGTGTTGCGCCGCGGTGCGGACAGTGAGGAAGGCGACGAACTCGACCCGAGTGCATTGGAGGCCGGCCCCGTGCGGATGGACGTCGAGCGTCACGTCGTCGTCGTCAACGGCACCCAGGTCACCTTGCCGCTGAAGGAGTTCGACCTGTTGGAGTACCTGCTGCGCAACTCCGGCCGGGTGCTCACCCGCGGCCAGCTCATCGACCGCGTGTGGGGTGCGGACTACGTCGGGGACACCAAGACACTCGACGTGCACGTCAAGCGGCTGCGCGCGAAGATCGAACCGGACCCGCCGAATCCGGTGCACCTGATCACCGTGCGCGGATTGGGCTACAAGCTCGAGCCGTAGGCTTCCCGGACCGGGAGGGGTCGCCGCGGAGTGCTTCGCCGAACGTCTACGGTGACCGCTGTGCGCCTCGGGGTGCTTGACGTCGGTTCCAACACCGTCCACCTCTTGGTGGTGGACGCGCACCGTGGTGCCCGCCCGACGCCGATGAGTTCCACGAAGTCGACGCTTAGGTTGGCCGAGCAGATCGACCGAGTAGGCAAGTTGAGCCGGGCGGGGGCCGACCAGCTGGTGGCGGCGGTGGCGGAGTCCGCCGCGGTGGCTGCGGAGTCCGGGTGCGAGGAGCTGACCGCATTCGCCACCTCGGCGGTGCGCGACGCCACCAACAGCACCGCGGTGCTTCGGCGGGTGCATCACGAGACGGGGGTGACGCTGCAGGTGCTCTCCGGCGTTGACGAGTCCAGGCTGACTTTCCTGGCGGTACGGCGCTGGTGCGGGTGGAGCGCCGGACGGATCCTGGCGATGGACATCGGGGGTGGTTCGTTGGAGATGGCCAGTGGCGTCGACGAGGACCCGGATACGGCCCTTTCGTTGCCGCTGGGCGCCGGGCGTCTCACCCGTGAGCGACTTGCCCATGATCCTCCTGACCGGGTGCGCCTGGCCGAGCTGCGTGACTGGTTGGACGTGGCGCTGGCCCCTGCCGCGGCCCGGCTGCGGGCGCAGGGCCCGCCGGACCGGGTGGTGGCCACTTCGAAGACGTTTCGCTCACTGGCCAGGCTTAGCGGGGCGGCGCCCTCAGGTGCGGGGCCGATGGTGCGGCGCGTGCTCACCGCGGCGGGCCTGCGTCAACTCATCTCGTTCATCTCACGGATGTCCACAGCTGACCGGGCCGAGTTGGAGGGTGTCAGCGCCGCACGCTCGCACCAGCTGGTAGCAGGTGCCATGGTGGCGGAGGCAAGCATGCGGGCGTTGGACGTGGCGGAGTTGGAGATCTGCCCGTGGGCCCTGCGGGAAGGTGTGATTCTCAGGAGGCTGGACTCGGCCGCCGGTGACGATCTTCGTGGAGGACTGCGATGACCAGGGCAGGAGATGAGGACGTGTCGGTGCCGCGGCCACCGGGCGCGGAACACCCGATCTCGGTGGCCGACTTGCTCGCCGCGAACGGGCGCGCCGCTGCCACACCGGGTGGTCGCCGCCGCAAACCCGATGCCGACCCGCCACAGCCCGACCCGCCGCAGCCGCACGTCGCCACCCCCGGGGGTCGGCGTCGCAAGCTCGAACCCCCGCAGCCAGTGCCCAGAGCTACTGAGCCGGCCGATGCGGAGCTGGCACCCGACAACCTGGCCGACCCAGCACCAGCCGCAGACCCAGCACCAACCGCGGACCCAGCGGACGAGCCAGCTCCGGTGCGCAGTGCGAGCTCGGCCCGGGAATGGGCGATGGTGATCGGCCAGCTGGTGTTCGCCCTGGGTGGCGGGGCGGCGCTGTGGTTCGGGTTCCGCTACTTGTGGGCTGGGGCACCGGTGCTGGCCCTGGTGATGTCGTTGGTTGTCACAGTCGCCTTGGTGGCGCTGGTCCGGGTGCTACGACGGGGCGACGACCTGTTGAGCACGTTGCTGGCGGTGCTGGCCGGTCTCATCGTCACGGTCAGCCCCCCGGTACTGACCCTGACCGGGAACTAGCGGTGGCGGCGATCACGATCGGGCTCTCCACCGCCTCGGTCTACCCCGAATCCGTCGAGTCGGGTTTCGCGCTCGCCGCCGAACTGGGTTACGACGGCGTGGAGCTGATGGTCTGGGCCGACCCGGTCAGCCAGGACGTGGCCGCGGTGGCCCGCCTCGCCCACAGCTACCAGGTGCCGGTGATCGCCGTACACGCGCCATGCCTGCTGGTCACCCAGCGAATCTGGGGTGCGGACCCGGTGGCGCGGCTGCGGCGGGCGGTGGCGGCGGCGGCGGCGCTGGAGGCCCGCTGCGTGGTGGTTCACCCGCCGTTTCGGTGGCAGCGTCGGTACGCGGCGGGTTTCACCGACCTGGTGGCGGGGCTGGAGCAGCGCAGCGGGCTCATGGTGGCCGTCGAGAACATGTTTCCGCTGCGGGCGGACCGGCTACTGGGCGCCAGCCCGTTCGCGGCCCGGCGGATGGCCGCCCGGGGCGGAACACCCGGGCCGGCCGTATCGGCGTTCGCGCCGTCGTGGGACCCCACTGACCCCGGCCACGCCCACTACACCCTGGATCTCTCGCACACCGCAGCCGCGGGCTCGGACGCAGTCGCGATGGCCGCCCGGATGGGCACCCGGCTAGCGCACCTGCATCTGGCTGACGGAACGGGCTCGGCGGCCGACGAGCATTTGGTGCCCGGCCGCGGGTCGCAGCCCTGCGCGCAGGTGTGCGAGCAGCTGGCCGCGGACGGCTTCGACGGTGCGGTGGTGCTGGAGATCAACACCCAGGGTGCCCGGTCCCGGCGCGAGCGCACCCAGATGGCCCGGGAGTCGCTGGCATTCGCCAGAACACACCTCGCTGTCGTGCGGACCTAGCCCCGCCAGGGTGGCCGATCAGACCGACGGTGGCTGGCCCGTAAGGTGCCCGAGCGTGACCCTGCTGCGTACCCTGATCCTCACCGCCGCGGGCGACGAACGCGTGCGTGACATGGTGGCTGGCGCGCCAATCAGCCGGGACGTGGTGCGGCGGTTCGTGGCCGGGGAGCACACCGAGGACGCGGTGCGCGCCGCTGTCACCCTGGCCGGGCGCGGACTGCACGCCACCCTGGACCACCTGGGTGAGGATGTCACCGACGCCAGCGACGCCGAAGCGACCGTCACAGCCTATGAGCGCCTGCTGTCCCGTCTCGCCGAGGAGGGGGTCGCGGACCGGGCCGAAGTGAGCATCAAGCTCTCCGCGCTCGGCGCTCTGCTGCCCGACCCGGACCTGATGGTGCGCAACGCCGCCCGGGTCTGCGCCGCGGCGCAGTCGGCCGCAACCACGCTCACCATCGACATGGAGGACCACACCACCACCGCCTCGACCTTGGCCACCGTGGCCCTGCTGCGGCAACGCTGGCCGTGGGTGGGTGCGGTGCTGCAGAGCGCGTTGCGGCGCACCGAAGCGGACTGCGCGGCGCTGGCCGCACCCGGTTCCCGGGTCCGGTTGTGCAAGGGCGCCTACGCCCATCCCGTCGAGCTCTCGCACACCGGCGCCCACCAGGTGGACCTGGCCTACGTGCGGTGCGCCAGGACACTGCTGGCCGGCGCGGGGCTGCCGATGTTCGCCACCCACGACCCGCGCCTCGTGCGGATCCTGGAGCACCTGCTGGACACCAGTGGCGCAGCTGCCGGCAGCGTGGAGTTCCAGATGCTCTACGGCATCCGTCCCGACGAGCAGCTGCGCCTGGCCCGAGCCGGGCACGTCGTGCGGGTGTACGTGCCCTACGGCCAGGCCTGGTACGGCTACCTGGTGCGGCGTCTTGCCGAACGTCCCGCCAACACCGCGTTCTTCCTCCGGTCGCTGGCCACCCGATCGTGAGAACGCCGTTCTCCGACGCCCTGGCGCTGACCCGGGCCGGGCACGGATTCACCGCCACCCTCACCCAGGACTGGACGATTGGAGCCAAGCTGCACGGTGGGTTGCTGCTCGCCCTGTGCGCGAAGGCGGCCCGCTGCGCGCTGGGTGTCCCCGGTGTGCAGCCGCTCGCGGTCAGCGCCAGCTACCTCAGCGCCCCGAGTCCCGGGACGGTCGAGCTGGTCGTCGACGTGCGCAAACGGGGCCGGTCGGTTTCGGTGGTCGACGTCGAGCTACGTCAGGGTGACCGGAGTGCGGTGGCCTGCGTGGTGACCATGGGGACGGTCGACGACGCTGCGCCGCTGCACGTGCGCTCCTGCGCCCACCCGCCGATGCCGGCGCAGCCGCCGGCGGAGGCCATCGACGTCGCCGAGCACCCGACGGGTGCCGTGATGCACTTGTCAGCGGTGTGCGACCTGCGGCTGGATCCCGTTACCGCGGCCTTCGCCGGCGGCCGCACCGACGGTGCCGCCGAGCTGCGGTTGTGGGCGCGACCGCGAGGCGAGCAGCCTGACGCGCTGTTCGCGCTGCTGGCCGCGGACGTCTCCCCGCCGGTGACCCTCAACCTGGGCCGGGCGGGGTGGGCGCCGACGGTGCAGCTCACCGCCCTGTTGCGCGCCGCACCGGCCCCCGGATGGCTGCGGGTGCACACCAGCAGCCGGTGCGTAGGGGCGACCTGGTTCGACGAGGAGGCCGAGGTGACCGACGAGGCCGGGACCCTGGTCTGCCAGAGTCGGCAGCTGGCGATGCTGCCGCGGCCCTGACCGGGTGCAACGGGGCATTCCATCGCTCTGTGACACGCTCACCGCCATGACGACGATCGCGGTTCTGGGCGCCGGCAAGATCGGTGAGGCGATGCTCGCCGGGCTGCTGCGTGCCGGGCACCCGGCTGCCGAGCTGATGTTCACCGAGCGGCACCCGCAGCGCTGCGCCGAGCTCACCGACCGCCACGGGGTGCGCGCGGTGGACCCGGCCGAAGCAGCGCGGGTGGCCGACGTGCTGGTGGTCGCGGTCAAACCGCAAGACATCGACCTGGTGCTGACCCAGATCGCGGAGCTGCGCGCCGGTGCCCTGGTCGTCTCGCTGTGCGCGGGGCTGCCGACGTCGCTGTACGAGGACCGTTTGCCCACTGGAACCCCGGTAGTCCGGGTGATGCCCAACACGCCGATGGTGGTCGGTGAGGCGATGAGCGCGATCTCCGGGGGCCGCCACGCCGACGAGACGCACCTGGTGTTGGTGGAGGAATTGCTGCGGGCGGTGGGCCGGGTAGTGCGGGTTCCGGAGGACCAGCAGGATGCGGTGACGGCCCTGTCCGGGTCTGGACCGGCGTACTTCTTTTTCCTGGTGGAGGCCATGATCGACGCCGGGATCTTGCTGGGGTTGCCCCGCCAGGTGGCCTCGGAGCTGATCGTGCAGTCGGCGGTCGGTGCGGCGACGATGCTGCGCGACTGCGGTGAGCACCCGGTCGCGCTGCGCGAGGCGGTCACCTCCCCCGCGGGTACCACCATCGCCGCGGTGCGCGAGTTGGAGGTACACGGGGTACGGGCGGCGCTGCTGGCCGCGATCGAGGCCGCCAGGGACCGGTCGGTCGAGCTGGGCCGGGCACACCAGGTCCGGCTGCCGCCGCAGGCGCCGTCCCGCTAGGCTCCAGCGCACCGAACCTGCCGGAGGACAGCTATGGCGAGCGGACCCGAGAACAACCAGCCACCGCTGGGTTCCACCGACTTCCTGACGGTGGCTGAGGTAGCCGCAGCCATGCGGGTCTCCAAGATGACCGTCTACCGCCTGGTGCACAGCGGAGAGCTGCCCGCTGTGCGGGTGGGCAGGAGCTTTCGGGTCCGCACCCAGGCGGTCAACGCCTACCTGCAGACGTCGTACTTCGACGCCGGGTGACGGTGTGGTCGGGCGCGACTGCCCGGACTAGTAGAGTCAGCCGCAGTGCGCGACGGCACACGCCCGGGTCGAGACGACCGGGTGCAGGCGCCGGGTCAGCCATGACCACCCCACCGCGAGTGACCGACGGACTGCGAGGCAAGCCCCCATGGGTTCAGTGATCAAGAAGCGACGCAAGCGGATGTCGAAGAAGAAGCACCGCAAGCTGCTGCGTAAGACCCGCGTGCAGCGTCGCAAACTCGGAAAGTGATCGCCGCGACCGGGAGACTTCCCGCTCGCTAGGCTCACCACGATGAGCCCCGCGACGGTGGACGTGCCCGGTCCGGAGGTGGTGCTGGTGACCGGCGCCAGCCGGTTCCTCGGCGGTACTCTCGCGGCCAGGATCGCCGAGCACGACACGGTTCGGCGGGTGATCGCTGTCGACACGGTGCGGGCCACGCGAGGTGCCTTCGGCCCCGAGGGCGGGGTCGAGTTCGTCCGGGCCGACATCCGCAACCCGCTGATCGCCAAGGTCATCGCGACAGCCGGGGTGGACACCGTTGTGCACGCCGCGCTGAGCGCCAACCCCGGCCGATCCGGGGGACGCAGCGCCATGGCGGACATGAACATCATCGGCTCGATGCAGCTGCTCGCGGCCTGTCAGAAGGCGCCGACGGTGCGGCGGCTGGTGGTCAAGTCGACGACCGCGGTGTACGGCTCTGGGCCGCGGGATCCGGCGGTGTTCACCGAGCAGATGGAACCGAGGGGGCTCGCCGCAGGTGGCTACGCCAAGGACGCCGCCGAGATCGAGTCCTACGTGCGGGGGTTCGCCCGGCGCCGCCCTGACGTCGCGGTGACCACGCTCAGGTTCGCCAACTTCATCGGACCCCGGATCGATACCGCCCTGACCCGCTACTTCTCCCTGCCGCTGGTTCCCACCGTGCTCGGTTACGACGCCCGCCTGCAGTTGTTGCACGAGCTCGACGCGGTGGCGGTGCTGGAGTTGGCGTGCACCGCCGCGGTGTCGGGCACCTACAACGTGGCCGCCGACGGGGTGCTGCTGGCCTCCCAAGCGATCCGTCGGGCGGGTCGTATCCCGGTGCCCGTCCCCGGCCGGCTCACCCCGGTGGTGGGCCGCTTAGTGCGCGGTGCCCGGCTGGTGGACTTCACCCCCGAGCAGGTCAGCTTCCTCAACTACGGCCGGGTGGTGGACACCGCGCTGGCGACCCAGCAGTTGGGCTTCCGGGCCCGCTGGACCACCACTCAGGCGTTCGACGACTTCGTCACCGCCCGTGGTCTGCGCCCGCTGCTCGACCCGCAACGGGTCCAGAGGTGGGAGCGCACTGCGGTGGCCTTGGCGGGACGGCTGCCGTGACCGAGGAAGGTGCGGCGACCGAGGAAGGTGCGGCAACCGAGAACGATGCGGCGGCGGGCGTGGCGCGTCAGGTCGCCGTGGCGGCTGCGTTCCTGCGCCGGCGCCTGGCCGGTGACTACACCATCGACGAGTTCGGTTTCGATCCCGACCTCAATGATCACCTGATGCTCCCCGTGCTACGCCCGTTGTACGACAAGTGGTTCCGGGTGAAGGTCACCGGCCTGCACCACGTGCCCTCGGTCGGTGGTGCCCTGGTGGTGGCCAACCACTCAGGGGTGATCCCGCTGGACGCGCTGATGACCACCGTCGCGTTGCACGACCATCACCCGGCGGCCCGGTCGCTGCGGATGCTGGCTGCCGACCTGGCCCTGCAAACGCCGGTGTTGGGCAGCCTGACGCGCAAAGCAGGGCACACCCTGGCCTGCACCCCCGACGCCGAACGGCTGCTGGGCGGCGGTGAGGTGGTGGGGGTGTGGCCAGAGGGTTTCAAAGGCATCGGTAAGCCCTACGCCGACCGGTACCGGCTGCAACGCTTCGGCCGGGGTGGATTTGTCGCGGCCGCGTTGCGCACCGGGGCACCGATCATCCCCTGCTCCATCGTGGGTGCCGAGGAGACCTATCCCAAGCTCGCCGACCTGACGTTCTTGGCCAGGGTGCTGGGGCTGCCGTATTTTCCAGTCACCCCATTTTTTCCGCATCTGGGGCCGCTCGGGGTCCTACCGCTGCCCTCGAAGTGGTTCATCGAATTCGGTGAACCGATCAACACCGCGGGCATCGGGTCGGAAGCCGCGGAGGATCCGATGGTGGTGTTCAACCTTTCCGACCAGGTCAGGGAGACCATCCAGCAGACCCTGTACCGACTGCTCAGTCAGCGACGCGGCGTCTTCACTGGTTGATCAACTGCCCCGGCGGTGGCTGAGCCCGGCTGCGAGCGCCCCGGCCACCGCGCCTGCACCCAGTACCGAGGGCACCCCGATCCTGGCCGCCTTACGCCCGGTGCGGAAGTCGCGGACCTCCCACCCACGGGCTCGGGCCAGCTCACGCAGGTCCTGGTCGGGGTTGACGGCCACCGCCGTACCCACCGCCGACAACATCGGGACGTCGTTATGACTGTCGGAGTAGGCAGTACAGCGGCGCAGGTTGAGACCCTCCCGAGCGGCCAGCGCGCGCACCGCCTGCGCCTTGGCCCGGCCGTGCAAGATGTCGCCGACCAGCCGGCCGGTGAACACACCGTCCACGCTCTCGGCCACGGTTCCCAGCGCACCGGTGAACCCCAGTCGGCGGGCGATGATCTCCGCCAGCTCCACCGGGGTGGCCGTCACCAGCCAAACCTGCTGGCCAGCGTCGAGGTGCATCTGGGCCAACGCCCGGGTGCCCGACCAGATGCGGTCGGCGATCAATTCGTCGTAGATTTCTTCACCCAGCTGGGCGATCTCCGCGGTCTGCCGGCCCGCCACGAACGACAACGCCTGCTCACGGCCGGTCGCAACGGAGGAGGCGTGCTCCTTACCGCTGATCCGGAAACGCAGTTGCTGCCAGGCGAACCCGGCCATGTCCGAGGCAGTAAAATACTTGCGAGCGGCCAGCCCTCTGGCGAAGTGGAAGATCGACGCGCCCATGATCATGGTGTTGTCGACGTCGAAGAATGCTGCCGCGGTGAGGTCCCTGGGGACCACTGCGGGTGCGTCCGGCTCGGCACCGACCGGCGCCCCGCCCTGCTCGGCGCCACCATTGGCCAGGCGTCCGGCGTTGGCAAGCGCTGCCTCCGCGCTGGCCTCCCCGGCGAGGCGGGCTCGGACCTGGGCGGGTGTGGGTGATGCCCCGCGGAACCGACTGGATGAGCTGAACACACCTCACCTCCTCACCTCGTGGTGGTGCCGCCCTGCTCGGGCACGGCCTGAGCCTAACGGCCACCCCCACCTGCCGCGGCGGCCTCAGCCTCCGCCGAGGGCAGGCAACCCTGGTGACGGCAGCACGGGCAGAACGGGCAGCAGGGGCGGGACGGGCACCTGCGTCAGTAGCGGAATCGGTAGCGCAGCCGTGGGCGCCGCAGGTGCGGGCACGCCTGGCACCGGTAGCGGGGGCAGCACCCCGGCGTCGGCCGGGGTGGGGATGGGAGCCACCTGGGCAGGCGCCGTCGGCGGGCCGGCGGTCACCGGGGGCACGGCAGCGGGCGGAACGTTGGCAGACGGTGCCCCTGCGCCGGGGACGGGCACCACCGGGACGAGGTCGGCTGGGGTGGGCTGGGAGCCAGCGGGAGGGACGGTCCCGGTCGGCGACGGGGCGGGAGCATTCAGGTCGCCGGGGGTCAGGCTGCTCGACGTCGCCGGCGTCACGGTGGCGATACACGGCCCCGTCGCTGGCAACGGACCGACCCGATCGGCTTGTCCGGACGTGATGACGCCGCACCGGAGCCGGTCGGTCAGCGCGGTGACCCGGCTCTGCACGTCGGTGACCAGGACGCGGGAGTCCTGCACCGGAGCGCGGGATCCCTCGGGCAACCGGGTTTGCACATCGGCGAGCCGGCGCTGGGCGTCCTGCGCCCACGAGGACAGCGCGGCCATCGCCGGCTCGTCACCGGCCACCCCCTGGCCGGTGAGCAGGCGCGAACCCGCCGCAGTCAGCCCGTTGAAGGTCCCCAACAGCTCCTCGCCCACCACCGGCTCCCACCGGCTGCCCGCCGCGCTGCGCGCAAGCAGGCTCTCGACCTCACCCAGGCGCCGACCGGCGTAGTCCAGATTCCGCAGGCCGCGGGCGGTTTGATCGAACGTGAGTGCCAGCCGGGTCGTCTCGGTGGCCCGCTTGAGCGCGTAGGACGCATCGCCGGGCAGGGCGGCACTGCTGAGCAGCATGCCCACCGCGCCGAGGGCGAGGAGCACCACCGCGGCGGCCGCAGCCAGCACCCGCACCCGTGGTGCCAGCCCACCGCGGCGCGACCGGAACGGGTGGACCACCGCTGTGGCCCGGGTCGGACCGGGGGCGACGTCGGACGCAGCGAACACCTCGTCGTCCAAGATCCGGTGCAGCATCCGCTCCCGGGCCTGCGGTGACGGATCCAGGGCATGCGCCGCAGCGGTCAGGGCGACCAGCATGGTGGGTTCCTCGAGCGGACCTCTCACTGCTCACCCCACCTCACTGCTGACTGCCTCGGTACTGCTGACTGCCTCGGTCGGGCCAGCTGCACCCCTGCACTGCGCAACGATCACGCTCGCGCGGGGTTACGCGGGCGGGCTCGGGTAGCGACTGCGCCGACGTCACCGGTTCAGCGCAGTTCTGCCGGGACAAGTTCGGCCAGTCGGCGCACCGCCCGGTGCTGCAACGCCTTCACCGCACCGACGTTACGGCCCATCAGCTGCGCGGTCTCCGATACCGACAGGCCCTGCAAGAACCGTAAGGAGATGCACTCACGTTGGTCCTCGCCGAGTTGGCGCACACAATCCAGCAGCGCGGTGTGGACGGACGCGGTTACCACTTCGTTCTCGGTGTCGTCGCGGCTGTGGGTGTCACGGAACTCAGCGGTGCTGACCTCCAGCCGGTGCCGGCTGGACTTGACGTGATCGAGCACCAGGTTGCGCGCGATGGTCACCAACCATGCGCCAACGTCCTTGCCCTGGTAGCTCACGGTGGTGATCCGGCGTAGCGCGCGCAGAAACGTCTCGCTGGTCAGGTCCTCGGCCATGGTCCGGTCGTGCACCCGGAACAGCACGAACCGGAAGACCATGTCCACGTAACGGTCGTAGAGCTGGCCGAAGGCGCCGGAATCACCCTGCTGGGCTGCGTGCACCAAAGCCCAGGTGGCTAGCATCGCCCGCTCGTCGGGCACCGGCTGCACGTGATCGTCGACGTCGACGTCGACGTCGGCTATCAGCGCCAACGCCAGGCCCGGGTCGGGGTCGGCGGCGAACCAGGGCTGCGTCACCCCACCCAGCCCCCTCTCCTGGCTGCCAACCCCGGACCGTCCCGTCCTGGGGACCGCCTCGTCGTGCAGTCCTGGCCAGGATGCGCGCGACGTGGGCGGAATCATAGCCGAAGTTACCGATCAGTAACAAGGTCCGGGCCACGAGAGGGAGCAGACCCGCGGTGCCAGACTGCCCTGATGCACGAGCCCAGGATCACGCTGCTTACCCGCGCCGGCTGTGTGCAGTGCGCCGCCGCCGCCGACGCCCTGAACCGACTGTGCCCGCAGTGGGGGGTGCGCTGGCACGCGGTGGATGTCGATGACGCCGCGCGGGCTGGCGAGCCCGCCCTGCGGATGGAGTTCGGCGACCGGGTGCCCGTGGTGCTGCTGGATCGCCGGGAGCACAGCTATGGCACGGTGGACGAGGACAGGTTGCGCGCCGACCTCACCAGGTGAACCGGTAGGCGTGCTTATCCGAAGCACCGTCCATGAGCGACACGCGGCGACACCCGATGTCCGTCCTCGCCGCGTCGGTGACGGGCCTGCTGGCAGTTGCTGCGGCGCTGGGGATTTCCCACCTCGTCGCTGGCATCGTGAATCCACCGTCCACCCCGTTCCTCGCTGTCGGCAATGCAGCTATCGACCGCACGCCGAAGGGTCTGCGGGACTTCGGTATCAGTACCTTCGGCAGCAACGACAAACCGGTGCTGCTGGTGGGCGTGGCCATCGCGATGGCGATCCTGGGTGTGGTCACCGGGCTGGTGTCCCGGCGTCGGGCACTGCCCGGGGTCGTGCTGATCGTCGTCCTGGGAGTGGTGGGCCTGCTCGCCGTGCAGAGTCGGCCCGACACCAGCACGGCGGGGCTGATCTCGCCGATGGTTGCTGTGCTCGCCGGGGTCGCTGCATTGCTGGTGCTGCGCGCCGTCGCGGCCGCTCCGAGGGCCACGTCGGCGCCAGCCGGTGATCGGCGTCATCGGGGGCTATCGCGCCGGGGGTTCCTCGGGACCTCCGCCGGGGTGGCAGTGGTTGCTGGCGCCGCCGGCTACGGCGGCACACTGCTCAGTCGGGTCGACATCACCGGATCGCAGCGCACCGTCGGCGCGCTCAAGCCGGCGACGGCGTTGCCACCGGTCGCGGCGGGCGCCGACTTCGTCGCCGACAACGGGATCCCCTTCATCACCTCTAACAAGGACTTCTATCGGGTCGACATCGCGCTGGGCGAAGGACCCGCGTTGACCGCGCAGGACTGGTCGCTGCGCATCCATGGCATGGTGGACAAAGAGATCACCCTGAGCTTCGACGAGTTGGTCGCCCGCCCGTTGATCGAGCAGCGGCTGACCTTCACCTGCATCTCCTATGTAATCGGCAGCAACCTGGTGAGCACCGCGGACTGGGTGGGGGTGTCGTTGCGCGACCTGATCACCGAAGCTGGTCCGCAGCAGGGCGCGGACCAGCTGCTGTCGATGAGCAGCGACGGCTACACCGCGAGTACGCCGTTAGCTGCCATCCTGGAGCAGAACAGGGGCGCGATGCTGGCGGTCAACATGAATGGCGAACCCCTGCCGCAGGTGCACGGATTCCCGGTACGCATGATCGTGCCCGGCTTCTACGGGTACTGCTCGGCGACCAAGTGGCTGGTGGACATCGAGGTGACCACCTTCGCGGCCAAGCAGGCTTACTGGACACCACGCGGGTACGCCGATCGTGCTCCGGTCAAGACGCAGTCCAAGATCGCTTTCCCGCAGGGACTCTCGGCCCCGATCCCGCCGGGCACGGTCACTGCGACCGGGACCGCGTGGGCGCAGCCCGTCGGCATCTCCAAGGTGGAGGTGCAATACGACAAGGGTCCGTGGACCGAGGCGCGCCTGGGTGCCGACGAAGGGGTGAGTGCGTGGCGGATGTGGCGGGTAGACCTGCCCAGCGTGACCGCCGGCAATCACACGCTGTCCGTGCGTGCCTACGACGGCCGCGGTCAGGTGCAGACCGAGACGATGTCGCAGGTGCTGCCGGACGGGCAATCCGGCCTGCACACGATCAACTTCGCCGTCGGGTAGCGGTGCCCTAACACCGCCGCTCGGGCTGGTCCGGTCCTCCCACCGTCTACACACGACGGTGGGACTTCCGTTGTGCCGCTACGTGGTACTACCGCTTCCGTTGCCAAACTGTGATCTCGCATAGTCGAACCGCTCGCCGCGGCACCCACGTAGGTACAGGCAATGGCCCGGAGGAACCGGGCCCGCTCACCATGGAGGTCCCTCTCGTGAAGAAGACCCAGCGTCTGGCCGCAGTCGGAGCCCTGGCCGCCGTCACCCTGTCCATCGCGGCGTGCAGCAGCGGCCAGTCGGCTTCGACGACCGCGACCACGTCCGCCGCAGCACCCACCACCTCGGCCGCCGCGTCCTCGAAGGCGCCCACGTCCTCGGCCGCCCCGACCTCCGCCGCCGCCGGCGCAACCGACGGTAAGACCACCATCAGCCAGATCTTCGGCCCGGCCTGCTCCCAGGTCCCGACCTCCGGTGCCGGATCGCCGCAGGGCATGGTCGACGCTGCCGTTGGTACCGCCGCCAGCAACAACCCGCTGTTCAAGACCCTCGTACAGGCGGTGACCGCGGCGAACCTGGTGCCGACCCTGAACGACACCACCAAGCAGTTCACCGTCTTCGGCCCGGTCGACTCGGCCTTCACCGCCCTGCCCGCGGGCACGCTGGACAAGCTGCTGGCCAACCCCTCCGGTGACCTCACCAAGATCCTGACCTACCACGTCATCCCCAAGCGTTACGACGCTGCCGGCCTGGTGGCCGCCAAGACGGTCAAGTCCGTCCAGGGTGGCTCGGTGACCATCGCCGGAACCGCAATGGCGCCGACCATCAACGGCAACCCGGTGCTGTGCGGCAACATCCCCACCGCCAACGCCACCGTGTTCGCCATCGGGACGGTCCTCACCCCGATGCCGTGATCGCCACCGGCGAGGTGTGCGTCACGTCGTGACGCAGCGCGCCGCAGGTCCAGGGGCGTCCCGGCGATGGCCGGGGCGCCCCTGTGCCGTTTGTTGTCCCACCGCGGGGTCCGCCACTTTGTGCATGACTTCACAAGCGGTTACCGTGGGCGGAAGACCGCAGGTGGAAGCAGTGCAACGCTCCTGACGGCCGTGCACAGATCTCGCCCTACGCAGATCCCCCAGCCCAGCAGGAGCCCCGCCGTGAGCCAGCACCGCGAGCAGCCCGGTGAGCTGCCCTCACCGGTGATCGTCGGCGACGGCGAGCTGGCGGCGTTGATCGGGAGCCCGGCCACCCGCACGGTGCCGGAGGCCACCGTGGTCCGCCTGGCCCTGTACCTGCGGGTGCTCGGCGTGCTCGCCGACGGCGCCGTCGCCACCGTCTCCAGCGAGGAGCTGGCCTCGGCGGCGGGGGTGGGCTCGGCCAAGCTGCGCAAGGACCTGTCGTTTTTGGGTTCCAACGGCACCAGGGGTGTGGGCTACGACGTCCCCCGACTGGTGGCCAGGCTGGAGGCAACCCTCGGCCTGGACCGTAAGCATCAGGTGGCGCTCGTCGGAGCCGGCAACCTCGGTCATGCCCTGGCCGGGTACGAGGGTTTCAGCCGGCGGGGTTTCACCGTCACCGCGCTGTTCGACAACGACGTCACCCGGGTCGGTGAACGGGTCGGTGGCACCGAGATCCGCCACCTCGACGAGCTGCATCAGGTGTGCGCCGAGCTCGGGATCACGATCGCTGTGGTGGCCACCCCGGCTGATGCCGCTCAGCATGTCTGCGACCTGCTCGTTGCCGCGGGTGTGCATTGCATCCTGAACTTCGCTCCGGTGGAGCTGGTCGTGCCCGACCGTGTTGACGTGCGCAAGGTGGACCTCGCCGTGGAGATGCAGGTGCTGTCCTTCCACCTGACTCGCCGGGCAGCGGAGGTCCCCGCCGGCTCCGCTGACGTGCTGGAAGCGGGCACCGCGCACGACGCGGACCGCGGCGAGCGCACCAGGTCCGGTGTCGGGTGGTGAGCGTCCTGCTGGTCGGCATCTCCCACCGCAGCGCATCCCTGGACGCGCTGGAGCGGGTGGCGGTGACCGACAGCGACCGGCCCAAGCTGCTCGACGAGCTGCTGGGCTCGCCGCGCATCTCCGAGGCCATGATCGTGTCCACCTGCAACCGGGTCGAGGTGTACGCGGTGGTGGAGGCATTCCACGGGGCGCTCGCCGACGTGGGTGCGGTCCTGGCGCGGCACGCCGGCACCACGGTGACCGAGCTGACCGCTCACCTCTACGTCCGCTACAGCGAGGCGGCTGCGGAACACCTGTTCAGCGTGGCCAGCGGCTTGGACTCGATGGTGGTCGGCGAGCAGCAGGTCCTTGGTCAGATCCGGGCCGCCTACGGCGCGTCCGACGCCCACCAGGCGGCCGGGCGCACCGTGCACGAACTGGCCCAGCAGGCCCTACGAGTGGGCAAGCGCGTGCACGCCGAGACCGGCATCGACTCCGCGGGTGCCTCCGTGGTGTCGGTGGCCTTGCAGCGCGCGGGCGCCGCGTTGGGAGCGCCGAGTTTGGCCGGGCGGCGCGCGGTGGTGCTGGGCGCCGGGGCCATGGGCGGGCTCGCGGTCGCGCAGCTGCAGCGCTGCGGTGCCGGGGAGATCCTGGTCGCCAACCGCACCCCGGCGCGGGCGTCGGTGCTGGCTGCCACCGTGGACGGGGTCGCGGCCCGGGCCATCACCCTGGCGGAGCTACCCGCTGCGGTGGTGAACGCCGACGTCCTGGTGACGTGCACCGGCGCCGTCGGGTCGGTGGTGACCCTGGCGCAGGTGCACACCGCCTTGGCCCGCCGCGCCGCCGACCGCGGTCCGCTGGTGATCTGCGACCTGGGTCTGCCCCGCGACGTCGACGCCGCGGTCGCTGCCCTGCCCGGGGTCGTCCTGGTGGACCTCGCCAGCCTGCAACGCGATCCCGCCGCGAGTGTCGCCGCCGCCGACACCGACGCGGCGCGGGCGATCGTGGCCCAGGAACTCAGCGCGTACCTCGCCGCCCAGCGCTCCGCCGAGGTGACCCCCACCGTGACCGCGTTGCGCCGCCGGGCCGCGGAGGTGGTGGACGCGGAACTGCTGCGCCTGGACGTGCGGCTGCCGCTGCTGGCTGCAGCCGAGCGCGAGGAGGTGGCCCGCACCGTGCGCCGGGTGGTCGACAAGCTGCTGCATGCGCCCACCGTTCGAGTCAAGCAGCTCGCGTCGGCGCCCGGTGGGGACAGCTACGCCGACGCGCTGCGCGAGCTGTTCGAGCTGGGGCCGGGCACCGTCGACGCCGTGGCCGGACCGTCGGAGTCCGTCGCCACCCCGCCCGCACAGCAAGATGGTGTCGGGTGAATGCCGAAGTGCTGCGGGTCGGCACCAGGGGCAGTCTGCTCGCGCTCACCCAGGCGGGCACGGTGCGCGATGCCCTCATCGCCGTGGGTGCGCCGGCCGAGCTGGTGGTCGTACCCACCGCCGGGGACGGGTCGGATGCGCCAGTGGAGCAGATCGGGGTCGGCGTCTTCACCACCGCGCTGCGGGAGGCGCTGGTGCGCGGCGACGTCGACGTCGCGGTGCATTCCTACAAGGACCTGCCGACCGCGGCGGACCCGCGGATCCTGCTGGCCGCGGTACCCGTGCGGGAGGACCCGCGTGACGCCCTGGTAGCCAGGGACGGTCTGGTGCTGGGAGAACTCCCCACCGGATCCACCGTCGGGACCTCGGCACCACGCCGCGCCGCGCAGCTTCGGGCGCTCGGGCTGGGTCTGCAGGTGGTGGCGTTACGCGGCAACATCGACACCCGCCTGGCCAAGGTACGCACCGGCGAGCTGGACGCGGTGGTGCTCGCCCGCGCCGGGTTGGCCAGGATCGGGCGGCTCAGTGAGGTCACTCAGGCCCTGGACCCCATCGACATGCTGCCTGCCCCAGCCCAGGGCGCACTCGCGGTCGAGTGCCGAGCCGCCGACGCAGCCACCGCGGTACTGCTGTCGGCTTTGGACGACGCGCCCAGCCGTGCGACGGTGGACGCCGAACGTGCTCTGCTGGCCGCGTTGGAAGCAGGGTGTACAGCCCCGGTGGGCGCAGTGGCCGAGGTGGTGGAATCCCTGAGCGAGGACGGCCAACTAGTTGTCGAGCTGTCACTGCGAGGTTGTGCAGCGGCCCTGGACGGGTCCGATGTGCTGCGTGCTTCGGCGGTCGGCCCGCTATCCGGGGCGGCGGCGCTCGGGCTGGCGGTGGCCGCCGACCTGCTCGACCGGGGTGCCCACCAGTTGATCCGCGAACCCGATCCGACACACCTGAGTACAGAACACCCATGGGAGACCCAGCTATGAGCCGTGCCCGCAAGACCACCCCCGGACGAGTCGTGTTCGTCGGGTCCGGCCCGGGTGACCCCGCCCTGCTCACCGTCCGTGCGCATGCCGTGCTGGCCGGCACCGCGCTGGCGGTAACCGACCCCGACGTCGCGAGCGGAGTGTTGGAAATGCTCGGTGCGGGGCTGGCCGCCGACACCGAGGTGCGGGCCGCGGTGGGCGACCCCGCAGAGGTGGCCAGAATGCTGGTCACCGAGGCGAAAGCGGGCCGCGACGTGGTGCGCCTGGTGGCCGGTGACCCGCTGACCTCCGACGCCGTGGTCGCCGAGGCGCTGGCCGTCGCCCGAACGTCGGTGCAGTTCGAGATCGTCCCCGGGCTGCCGGCCGGCACCGCCGTACCGAGCTACGCCGGCCTCGCGCTCGGCTCGGCCCACACCGAGGTCGACGTTCGCGGCGACGTGAACTGGTCAGCGGTCGCCGCCGCCCCCGGACCGCTGGTCCTGCACGCCGGCGCCGAACACCTCGCCGAGACTGCCAGCGCATTGGTCGAGCACGGCCTGGCCCCCCAGACGCCGGTCGCCGTGACCAGCGCAGGCACCACCTGCGAGCAGCAGACCATCGACACCACCCTGGCGGAGTTGCACGTGCTGGGCGCGACTTCCCCGCTGGAACTGACCGGGCCCCTGGTGCTCACCGTAGGCAAACTGGTGGCCCAGCGTGGCCGGTTGTCCTGGTGGGAGAACCGCGCCCTGTACGGGTGGAAGGTGCTGGTCCCGCGCACCAAGGACCAAGCAGGGGCGATGGGCGAGCGGTTGCGCGAGCACGGCGCCGTGCCGGTGGAGGTGCCGACCATTGCGGTGGAGCCCCCCCGCAGCCCCGCCCAGATGCAGCGAGCGGTGAAGGGCCTCGTCGACGGCCGCTACCAGTGGGTGGTATTCACCTCCACCAACGCGGTGCGGGCGGTGTGGGAGAAGTTCGCCGAGTTCGGCCTGGACGCTCGCGCGTTCTCCGGGGTGAAGATCGCCTGCGTGGGCGAGGCGACGGCCGAGACGGTGCGCGGTTTCGGCATCAACCCCGAACTCCTGCCGTCGGGGGAGCAGTCCAGCGAAGGCCTGCTGGCCGACTTCCCGCCCTACGACGAGGTGTTCGACCCGGTCGACCGGGTGCTGCTGCCACGCGCTGACATCGCCACCGAGACCCTCGCCGAGGGCCTGCGCGAGCGCGGGTGGGAGATCGACGACGTGACCGCCTACCGCACGGTGCGCGCCGCCCCCCCGGCCGCCGCGACCCGCGACATGATCAAGAGCGGGGGGTTCGACGCGGTGTGCTTCACCTCCTCCTCCACGGTGCGCAACCTGGTCGGGATCGCGGGCAAGCCGCATCACCGCACGATCGTGGTGTGCATCGGGCCCAAGACCGCAGAAACGGCACTGGAGTTCGGCCTGCGGGTGGACGTGCAACCGGCGACGGCCGAAGTCCCCGCCTTGGTGGACTCCCTGGCCGAATACGCCCAACGGCTGCGGGCGCAAGGTGCGCTCCCGCCGCCGCGCAAGAAGGTCCGCCGCAGGTAACGCTGCGCACGAGCTCGATCGAAGGAGTGCCGCACCGATGTTCCCCGCAGATCGTCCGCGCCGGCTGCGTGCCACCCCGGCCCTGCGCAGGCTGGTCACCGAGACCCAGCTGGCACCCCAGCACCTGGTGCTGCCGATGTTCCTGGCGGAGGGTCTGCGGGAGCCCCGCGCGATCGCGTCCATGCCGGGGGTGGACCAGCACACCCCCGACTCGCTGCGCACCGCGGCCGCTGCGGCGGTGGCCGCCGGTGTCGGCGGCCTGATGCTGTTCGGGGTCCCTGAGCGCCGCGACGCCACCGGCAGCGGCGCTACCGACCCCGACGGGGTGCTGAACGCCGGGTTGCGGCTGCTACGGGAGGAGTTCGGCGACGACACCGTATTGATGGCCGACACCTGCTTGGACGAGTTCACCGATCACGGCCACTGCGGGGTGCTGGCTGCCGACCGGTCGGTCGACAACGACGCCACCTTGGCGCGCTACGCCGAGATGGGGGTGGCTCAGGCGGAGAGCGGGGCGCACCTACTGGGGCCGAGCGGGATGATGGACGGTCAAGTCGGCGCGATCCGGTCGGGGTTGGATTCCGCCGGCCATCCCGATGTGGGGATCCTGGCGTATTCGGCGAAGTACGCCTCGGCGTTCTACGGCCCGTTCCGCGAGGCCGTCGGGTCCACTCTGGTCGGTGACCGCCGCACCTACCAGCAGGACCCGGGCAACCGGCGCGAAGCGCTGCGGGAGGTCGACCTGGACCTCGCCGAGGGTGCGGACATGGTGATGGTCAAACCCGCAATGTGCTATCTGGACGTCCTGCGGGAGGTGGCCGACACCTCGCCGGTGCCGGTGGCCGCCTACCAGGTCAGTGGTGAGTACGCGATGATCACCGCGGCAGCCGCGGGCGGCTTCATCGACCGCGACCGAGCAGTGCTGGAGAGCCTCACCAGCATCCGCCGCGCCGGCGCTGACGTCGTGCTCACCTACTGGGCCGCGGAAGTAGCCGGTTGGCTCCGGTGAGCACTTCCGGCGAACCAGGGCGCCCGGCTGAGGTGTCGGCCGCCTGCTGGCTGTGGATCGCCAGCCTCGTCGTGGGCCTCGTCGGCACCGTCGTCGCCTTTCTGACCCTGGGTGACGCCGTCCGCGCGCAGGTGCGGCGCCAGGTCGAGGCCGATCCGCAGCTCAACGCCATCGACGTGGAGACCATCGTGCGGATCGGTTCCATCGTCGGTGCGGTCGTCGGCCTGACGATCGTGGCGCTGGAGGTGTTCTTCGTGCTGAAGATGCGCGCCGGTCGCAACTGGGCACGGATCACCCTCACCGCATTGGGGGCGCTTTCGGTGGCGGCGACCGTGGTGGGTCTGGGTTCGGCTACCGCGTTCAGCGCGGTGTTCGGGCTGGTGCAAAGTGCGTTGATCGTGGCGGCGGTGGTGCTCATGTTCACCGGGGCGGCCCTCGACTTCTTCGCACGCCGGTGAGCTCAGCGCGCCCTCGGGCGGTCGAGGGCGGCTTCTGGCTGTGGGTGCTCGCCGGTGCCGGACTGGTGGTCCTGGGGCTGCTGGGCCTCACGCTCCCGCGTGACGGAGTTCGCGCCCAGCTGCTCGCTGCCGGGCTGAGCACCCAGCGGGTGGAAGCCTACCTGCAGTTGATGCTGGTCCAGGGCGTGCTGGCGGTGCTCGGTGGCCTGGTCGTTGGGTTCCTCGCGGCGGGGGTGCGCCGCGGCGACCGGCGTTACCGACGTGCCGAGGTGACGATCTCGACCGTGCTCTCGCTGCTGCAACTGACCGCATACCTGCTCGGACTGGGTGGCGGAGTGCTCGTGGCGGTCGTGCTGATCACCGCCTCGGTGCTGGTGTACCTGCCCTCGGCACAGGACTGGTTCGCCGAGCGGGCGCCGACACCCTAACTTGCGATCATGCGCACTCGTGCATATATTTGGGCCGTTCGCATCCCGGGTAGCTGTTCATCGGGCCGCCGCCCGCGCACCACCAACCAGGGAGGTCCCATGGGCGCGCCAACCCACGGGCACGGGCACGGCAGCGCGGTCACCGCAGCAGGGCGCCACCGTCGCCCGCTGTTCGTCGCTTTCGGGCTGACCGCGGCCTTCATGATCGTGGAGATCGCAGCCGGCGTCATCACCGGTTCGCTGGCGTTGCTCTCCGACGGCGCGCACATGGCCACCGACGTCGTCGGGCTCGGCATGTCCCTGGCGGCGATCACCCTCGCCGCCCGCCCCGCGGCGAATCAACGCACGTACGGCTTCTACCGCCTGGAGGTGCTGGCCGCCCTGGCGAACGGGATTCTGCTTTTCGGGGTGGCCGGATACGTGCTGTTCGAGGCCTACCGGCGCCTGTCCGACCCGCCGACGGTGGCCAGCGGGCCGCTGCTGGTGGTCGCCGCCGTGGGCTTGATCGTCAACCTCATCAGCTTTCGCCTGCTGGTGTCGGGAGCCAAGGAGAGCCTGAACATCAGGGGCGCCTACCTGGAGGTCCTGGGCGATCTGCTGGGCTCGGTGGGGGTGATCCTCGCCGGGGTCATCATCTACCTCACCGGGTGGCGTTACGCCGACCCACTGATCGGCGCCGGGATCGGGCTGTTCATCCTGCCCCGCACCTGGAAGCTGACTGGGCAGGCGATCCGCATCCTGATGCAGGTGGCGCCCCCCGGACTCGACGTCGACGCAGTGCAGGATTGCATCTGCGCGCTGCCCGGTGTGGTCGAGGTGCATGACCTGCACATTTGGACGCTGACCTCCGGGATCGAGACGGCCACCGGCCACGTGCGGATCGCCGACGGTGCCGATTACCACACCGTCCTGGACGATGTCGCGACGCTGCTGGCCGAGGACTACGGAGTCACCCACGCCACGATCCAGTGCGAGCCGGCCCACCATGAGGAGCGGCCCAATCCGATCTGAAAGTGTTCGGCATCTCGCGCCCCCACCCACCGGACGCGGTCGCCGGCTGGGACACTGACACTGTGACGACCACATCCCTGCCACGGGCCGACGCCGCTCCCGTCTCGGCCGCGCTGTTCGACCGGGCCAGCGGGGTGATCCCCGGCGGGGTCAACTCCCCGGTACGCGCTTTCCACTCGGTGGGGGGCACGCCGCGGTTCATGGTGTCCGGTGCGGGACCGTGGTTGACCGACGCCGACGGTCAACGCTACGTCGACCTGATCTCCTCCTGGGGGCCGATGATCCTGGGGCATGCCCACCCCGCCGTCGTCGAGGCAGTGCGCTCCGCGGCCGGTCGTGGCCTGAGCTTCGGCACGCCCACCGAGGGGGAGGTGGAACTCGCCGAGGAGCTGATCGGTCGGGTCGACCCGGTGCATCAGGTGCGGCTGGTGAACTCCGGCACCGAGGCGACGATGAGCGCGGTTCGCCTGGCCCGCGGGTTCACCGGGCGCAGCATCATCGTCAAGTTCGCCGGGTGCTACCACGGCCACGTGGACGCGCTGCTGGCGCAGGCCGGTTCGGGGGTGGCCACCCTGGGCCTGCCCACTTCGCCGGGGGTCACCGGGGCGCAGGCGGGCGACACCGTGGTGTTGGCCTACAACGACCTCGACGCGGTGGCGGCCTTGTTCGCCGAGCGGGGCCACGAGGTCGCATGCGTCATCACCGAAGCGGCCGCGGGCAACATGGGCGCCATCGCACCCGAGCCGGGCTTCAACGCCGGGTTGCGACGGCTGTGCACCGAGCATGGCGCGTTGCTCATCATGGACGAGGTGATGACGGGGTTCCGGGTGAGCCCGGCTGGGTGGTTCGGCCGCGACGGGGTGGCCGGGGACCTCTACACCTTCGGCAAGGTGATGAGTGGGGGATTGCCGGCGGCAGCGTTCGGTGGCCGCACCGATGTGATGGCGCATCTGGCGCCGGCCGGGCCGGTGTACCAGGCGGGCACCCTCAGCGGGAACCCGGTGGCGGTGGCGGCCGGGCTCGCCACCCTGCGCGCCGCAGACGACGCGGTCTATCATGCATTGGACGCCAACGCCGATCGGCTGGCGGACCTGCTGAGCACGGCGCTGACCGAGGCGAGTGTGGTGCACCGGGTGCAGCGGGCCGGGAACATGCTCAGCGTGTTCTTCGCCGCGGCGCCGGTGCGCGACTACGACGGCGCACGAGCTGCGCAGACCTGGCGGTTCCCGCCCTTCTTCCACGAGTTGCTGCAACGCGGGGTGTACGCACCGCCCAGCGCGTACGAGGCGTGGTTCGTCTCCGCGGCCCTGGACGACGAGGCATTCTCGGTGATCGCCGACGCGGTGCCCTACGCCGCCCGGGCCGCCGCCGCTGCGCCGGATCCGACCGTCGTCGCCACGACCGGGCCGGGGATCCGACGGTGAGCGGGCCCACGACCATCGTGCACGTGCTGCGCCACGGTGAGGTGCACAACCCCGGTGGCATCCTCTACGGCCGCCTGCCCGGCTTCCGGCTCTCCGACGTCGGGCAGGTGCAGGCCCGGGCCGTAGGGGCCGCCCTAGCCAGCCACGACATCACCTACGTCGTGGCGTCGCCGTTGCAGCGCGCGCAGGAGACGGCGGCGCCAGTGGCCGCGCCGCACGGGTTGCAGGTCGCCACCGACGACGACCTGATCGAGGCGGGTAACGAGTTCGAGGGCTTGCGGGTCTCGGTGGGAGCCGGGGCGTTCCGGCGGCCGCGGCACTGGCCCAAGCTGCGCAACCCGTTCGCGCCCTCCTGGGGTGAGCCCTACCTGCAGATCGCCCACCGCATGCTCGCCGCCACCCAGCGGGCCAGGGCCGCGGCCGAAGGGCACGAGGCGGTGTGCGTCAGCCACCAGCTGCCGGTGTGGACGTTGCGCCGATTCGTGCAGGGTGACCGGCTCTGGCACGACCCGCGCCGCCGGCAATGCAGCCTGGCTTCGCTGACCAGCCTGGTGTTCGACGGCCCCGAGATCATCGACGTGATCTACTCCGAACCCGCCGGCGCCTCCGACGCCAGGATCACCGGCGCGTGAGGGATGGGCCTGGCTGCGCGAGGCAGGACCGCTCGACATACGGTAAGCACCCCGCAGTCGGTGCGTGCCGCGCCGATCCGGGTAGCCGACGAGGAGTGCAGGAGCAATGGGAATGACCGTTGAGCTGGCCTATTACAGCGACCTCAGTTTCCGCTCCGCTGTAGCGGTGTACGTGCTGGCCACCGTGCTGCTGGTCGCCGAGTTCGCTGCCGCCACCACGCGCGTCACCGACCGCCGCGAGCAAGCCCGCCAGCTGGTCGGCGCCGGCGCGCCCACCGTCGCCCCGGCCGCCCCGATGAGCCCCGGCCGGGTGGCGACCCCGCAAGGCCGGCCGCTGGCCGAACGCCTCGGCCGGATGGGCCTGTCGCTGGTGGGGCTGGGTTTGGTGATGCATGTGGCATCTCTGGTGTTGCGCGGGCTCTCGGCTGGGCGCGCCCCGTGGGGCAACATGTACGAGTTCACCTCCCTGGTCACCGCTGTCATGGTGGCCGGCACGCTGGTGCTCCTCGGCAAGCACACCGTGCGCCCCCTGTCGGTGTTCGTGCTGCTGCCTGTCGTGGTGCTGATGTTCATCGCCGGGACCGTGCTCTATGCACGGTCCGCGCCGGTGGTGCCCGCCTTGCAGTCCTACTGGCTGGTGATCCACGTGTCGGTGATCGCCGCGGCCAGCGGTGTGCTGCTCGTGTCGGGCGTGGCCAGCCTGCTGTTCCTGCTGCGTCGCGGCCACGACGACGCCACCGCCCCCGCCACTTGGCGCTCGCAGTTCGCGGCGCGCTTGCCCGGTGCGCAGGCGCTGGACCGGGTCGCCTACCGCAGCGCAGTGTTCGCCTTCCCGTTGTTCACGATCGGGGTCATCCTCGGGGCCATCTGGGCCGAGGCGGCCTGGGGGCGGTTCTGGGGCTGGGATCCCAAGGAGGTGACCGCGTTCGTCACCTGGGTGGTGTACGCCGCCTACCTGCACGCCCGCGCCACCGCCGGCTGGCGCAACACCAGGGCCGCGTGGGTCAACCTTGCTGGCGCCGCGACGGTGCTGTTCAACCTGTTCTTCATCAACATGGTGGTGTCCGGACTGCACTCCTATGCCGGACTGAACTGAGGCACGTTATCGGCTACCGTCTGCTCCCAGCGGGAGGACCCCCGATCGGCGGTCCGGGTGCGTGTCCAACGGAGGGGCAGCCGAGGTGGTTGACCAGAACAGCGAACAGTCGCCGCCGGCCTGGCAGGTGCCGGCGCCACCGCCGCTGACCTCGCCACCGCTGACCTCGCCACCTCAGGGTGCACATGCAGCCCCACCCCAGCAATCAGGCTTTCCCACCCCGCCGGGTCCGGCACCGGCGCACTCCTACCCCGGGGCCGAGCCCGCCCAGCAGTGGGGTCGCCACCAGGGTGATCCGGGCCCCAGCGTGCAGGACCTCACCTCGGCTCGGTTGTTGCGGCCGACCAGGCGGGCACCGGGCAGCGGGTGGCGCAGGGCGCTGTACGTCGCCTCCGGGCACACCGTCAACCTCGGTGAGAGCGCCGAGGACGTCACCCGCCGCGAACTCATCGCCCGGATCAACCAGCCGCTGCGCGGGTGCTACAAGATCGCGATGCTGAGCCTGAAGGGTGGGGTGGGCAAGACGACCACCACCGTGACCCTGGGCTCTACCTTCGCGGCCCTGCGCGGTGACCGAGTGGTGGCGGTGGACGCCAACCCTGATCGGGGGACGCTGAGCCAGAAGATCCCGTTGGAGACCGCCGCAACGGTGCGCCACCTGCTGCGCGATGCGCACCGGATTACTCGCTACAGCGACGTGCGGGCCTACACCTCGCAGGGGCCCAGTCGGTTGGAGGTACTGGCCAGCGAGAGTGACCCGGCCGTGTCGGAGGCCTTCAGTGAGGACGACTACCGCCGCACGATCGACCTGCTGGAACTCTTCTACAATGTGGTACTCACCGACTGTGGCACCGGTCTGATGCATTCGGCGATGAAGGGTGTGCTGGATCAGGCCGACGCCCTGGTACTGGTCAGCTCGGGTTCGATCGACGGCGCCCGCAGCGCGTCGGCCACCCTGGACTGGCTGGACGTGCACGGCTACGCAGCGTTGGTGCGCCGGTCGGTGGCGGTGATCAACTCGGTACGACCGGGCTCGGGGAAGGTCGACCTGGCCAAGGTGGCCGAGCACTTCGCGGCCCGGTGCCGCGCGGTGCACGTGCTGCCCTTCGACGAGCATCTGGAAGAGGGGGCCGAGGTAGAACTGGAGCGACTGAGCCGGGGCAGTCGCAGCGCGCTGTTGGACCTCGCGGCGACCGTGGCCGACGACTTCCCCCGCGCCAGCGCCCGCAACTCCCAGCGCGAGGGCTGAACCCCGACCGCAGAGTTGCATTTGCCATGGATACCCAGCGCAAGCATTATGTAAGCATGCCCCATGTTCTGGTACGCGACGTCCCCGACGACGTCCACACCGCTCTACAGCGCAAAGCCGAGCACCGCCACCAGTCGCTTCAGCAATATCTGGCCGTCGAACTCCGTCATCTCGCCGAGCGACGCTCGATCAGCGACGTTCTCGACGACGTCGAAGCACAGCAGGGCGGCCGTGTCGGCCTCGCTGCGGCAGCCGCCGACCTGGACGAAGAGCGCTCTGCGCGGTGACCGTTCGGCCGAGCACCTCGTGATCGTCGTCGACGCCTGCGTTCTGGCTAACGCTCTGGCCGACGACGAGGACGACGGAGACACCGCCCGCTATGAGCTGCGTGCTGCCGGTGAGGTCGCCGCCCCGGACTTGGTCGACGTGGAGACCGTGTCGGTTCTGCGTAAGCGGTGGGTGCGCCGCACGCTCACCGATCAGCGTTTCGCTACCGCCATCGCTCACCTACAGCAGCTCGACTTCGAGCGCGTCCCGACCCTGCGGCTGGTTGCGCGCACCTTCGAGCTGCGGGCCAACGTCAGCGCCCACGACGCGTGTTACGTCGCACTGGCCGAGCGGTTGGGCTGCGAGCTGATCACCGTGGATGGACGGCTGGCCGCCGCGACGGGTCCGCGCTGCCCGATCCGAGTCCTGCGTTAAAGGTGCGCTTTCGATGTTGAGGTGACCGTCACCGTGAGGTGGGTGACGGGTTCTCGCCGTCGCCATCGGCGCTTCGACGACGGCGCGCGGCTGGATCGATCCGAGCGAGGAACTCCGGGTCGTCGTCCGGTCCCACCGTGCGAGCGCTGGGCCCAGGTGCGCCGTCGGCGACGAAAGCCCGCCAGGCCAACACTCCCAAGGCCAACAGGAAGGCCAAGCCGAGTAGGTAGATCACCACGGGCACCTCCCTACCCTCAAGGACAGCCTGCCCTCAAGGAACAGGAACCCCGAGGGTAGACCTGCTTGCGGCGGACCGCAGGCGGATCCTCGCTGGATCGCGCTCAGGCGCCGACGACCGGGTGTGAGGCCTCGGTGGTGAGGGTCGCGAGCAGCTCGCGGACCTCTAACTCACGGAAGCGGCGGTGCCCACCCGGGGTCCGGATCGAGCCCAGCCGACCGGCTGATGCCCACCGGGTGACGGTCTTGGGGTCGACCCGGAACAAGCTGGCGACCTCCCCTGGGGTGAGCAGGCGCTCGGAGCTGCGGCCGGACAGCTCGACGTCGTGGGCGTGCATTGCCGTGGCGGTCATGACGGGCCTCTTTCATCCAGACGTTCCGGTCGGGCCGGGACGTGCGCCTCAATGGTGACACCGACCCCCCCGGGTACTCGACCGCTTGTGCGTTGGTAAACAGTAGGTAAGGGGCGTTTCGGGCCAAACGGTCTACGCTCCAATGGCTCGGTCCGGTATCCTCGGCCTCGATGTCGTCCTCCGATCCCGCCTCCGGCCAGGATCCCGCCGGGAGGCTGACACCCGATCAACCGTCGCCCGAGCAGTTGGCCGCGGCCAAGCGACGCCTTGCCCGGGATGTGGCGGTGTTCAGCCTGGCCCGACTCGGCCTGGTCGTGCTGATCGCCGCGGTCATCCTCGGGGTGAGCGGGCTGCTGCGAGCGCAGGTGCCGGCCTTGGTGGCGTTCCTGCTCGCAGTGATCGCGGCACTACCACTGTCGGTGGTGCTGTTCGGTGGCCTGCGCACCAGGGTCAACGAAGGCATCGTGGTGGTCGACGCCCGGCGACGCGCGGACAAGCAACGGCTGCAGGCGCGGTTACGCGGCGAGGTTGACGAGACCAACCCCTGATCCCGGCAGCGACGTTCAGCCGACGGCGAGGGCTGCGGCGGTCAGCGCTGCCCAGGCCAGCATGCTCAGGCCGGTGTCGCGCAGGGCTGGGACGAGGTCTAGTCCCAGCGCCCCCCGCCGCAGCGGTGCGTTGGCGCGCAACGCCAGCGGGGCGGTGACCAGCGCGAGGAGCGCCCATCCGGTGCCCACCGCCAAGGCGAGGCTGAGCAGGTACGGAACGCCCAGCAGGCCGCCGTGCAACAAACGGGTGCGTCGATCACCCAGACGTACCGCGAGGGTGCGCTTGCCTGCGACGGTGTCGGAGGCGATGTCGCGCAGGTTGTTGGCAACCAGCACCGCGCTGGAGAAGCAGCCCACCGCCACCGCGCCGGCCACCCCTGCGGCGTTCACCCGCCCGGCCTGCACGAACTCGGTGCCGAGCACAGCCACCAGCCCGAAGTAGACGAAGACGGCGACCTCGCCGAAACCGTTGTAGCCGTACGGATTCCGTCCCCCGGTGTAGTACCAGGCGCCGGCAACGCAGCCGGCACCGACCAACAGCAGCCACCAGGCGGTGGCCAACGCCAGGACTGTCCCAGCCACCGCGGCCACCGCGAAGCACCCCAGGGCGGCCCGCTTGACCTGAGCTGGTGCGGCCTGGGTGGAGCCCACCAGACGCAGTGGGCCGACCCGGTCGTCGTCGGTGCCGCGGACACCGTCGGAGTAGTCGTTGGCGTAGTTGACCCCGATGATCAGGGCCAGCGCCACCACCAGTGCCAACACAGCCTTGGCGGCGCCGAAACCGCTGAGCCCGGCCGCTGCCCCGCTGCCGAGGAGAACCGGGGCGATAGCGTTGGGCAGGGTCCGGGGACGGGCGCCCTGGACCCACTGGGCAAGCGTGGCCATGGGGTCATCCTGGTGCAGTGCCCGCGGCCTCGTCGACGGCGGGCCTCGGTCCGGTGTACGAGTGATCAACCCCAGCCTGTTCCGGTCGACCGCCCTGAGGTGACGTCGGTGGGGCTTGGTGGAGCAGGCGAGCTTGAGGTGGGGCTGGTGTAGATCGACCGGCCGTCCAGCGCCCGGGAGGTGAGCGTGGCCCCGGCCACGGCGATCACCATCGGCACCACCAGGCCTTGGGTGGTGCCGGTCAGCTCCAGCACCAGGACCAGCGACGACAGCGGTCCCAGGCTGGCGGCCCCGAGAGTCGCCGCGGCGAGCACAACGGCCCCGGCGATCGAGGTGGTGCCCGGCCACAGGTGTCCCCAGCCCAGCCCGGCCAGCCCACCCAGCGCGGCGCCGGTGGTCAGCACGGGGGTGAACAACCCCCCGGTCGCCCCGGCGCGTAGGCACGCCGCGGTGGCCAGCGGTTTGCCCACCGCCAGCACCAGCAGTAGCCCGGCCCCGAGCTGGCCGGTGGCCGCCAGTTGGACCTCGTTCTGCCCGTTGCCCAGCAGCTGGGGCACTGCGGTACCGACAACGCCGAGACCGGCGAAGGCCAGGGTGATCGACGGGACGAGCCGCCACCCGGTCGGCGCCCCCCGGCGCGCCCACGCACTCAACCTGATGATGGCCACGCCGGCCAGCCCGGCCACCGGTCCGAGCACTGCAGCGAAGACCAGCAGCGACGGCGACGAGGGCAGCCGCCCGACGAGATAGGTGGGCAGGTCGGGACGGGCGAGCCCGGCCACGGCAGTGGCCACGGCTGCGCTGACGACGGCGGGCACCGCCAGCCGCAACGCCACCGAGCCCAGCAGCACCTCCAGGGCGAACAGGGCACCACCCAGCGGGACGTTGTACACCGCAGCCATGCCGGCGCCAGCACCGCAGGCCACCAGTAGGCGGCGCTGGGCTACCGACAGACCGATCCGCTCCGCCAAGGCGCTGCCACTGGCCGCACCCACCTCTTTCGGGGCCGCCTCCCGACCCAGCGACGCCCCGGCGGCGACCGCGACGATCTGGATCACGCCGTCGGCGACCGTGGGCAGCAGCCGCATCCGACGGTGTGGCGACCGAAGCGCCACCCCGGACCCGGTGAGCGGCTCGGCCCACCGCCGCAGCGCCCACCACGCGGTGGCGGTGATCAGGCCGGCGGCGGTGAGCGCGAGGACAAGTCGCACTGAGCTGGCGTGCTGGACGCCCTCCAGGAACGGGCCGCTGCGGTAACCGTAGGCCAGCCGTTGAACCGCGTGCAGCAGCAGGATCAGCACGATCCCCCCGATGCCCGCACCGACGCCGGTCAACACGACGGCGACGCCCAGTCGCCACGACCAGGACGGCCCCGCCAGGTCGGCCAGCACTGCGCGCTCACGTATCCGTGCTCCGATCACCTCACTGTTCCGATCACCCCACAATCATGTCTGTCACAGAACTGTTTGTCGACAGGGAACTATGCTGGAGCGGTGCCTGACGAGCAACCGCGCAGTGCCAGCGCCTCGGTCAGCGAGGTGCAGCGGTTGACCGAAGCTCTCACCCAGTTGAGACGGGCGCTGCGACGCGGGATCCGCGCCACCATGAGTTGGGAGAGCTTGCCGATGGCGCAGGTGGAGCTGCTCGCGCTGCTGTCGGAGCGACCGGCGTTGCGGTCGCGGGACGTGGCGCAGGCGCTGCGTCTGGCGCCGAACACCGTGAGCACGTTGGTCTCGACGATGACCCGTACCGGCCTGCTGGAACGCCGCCCGGACGTCGAGGACCGCCGCGCCGGGCGCATCTCGCTCAGCCCGGACGGCCGCGAACAGCTCTGGCGCTGGCAGTCGGCGCACGAGGACTTGCTCGGCGGGGCACTGGACCGCCTCGACGAGCGGTCAAGGGCTCAACTGGTCGCGGCCCTGCCCGCGCTGGAGCAACTGGTGCCCGCCCTGAGCGCACTGCCACCCGGTCCGGTAGCGGCGCAGCTGCGCTCAGGCCGTCCGCAATGCTCGTGATCGCTTGTGCTCGTACATCGCCGCGTCGGCGCGCTGCAACAGCTGGCGGGGGTCGTCGTTGCCGGCGTGAGAGGTCTGCATCCCGACCGACGCTGTCACCGTCAGGCGCATGTCACCCACGATCACCGGCTGGGCGACGGCCTGATGCACCCGCCCCACCACGTGCTCGGCGTCCGTGGCCGACGTGCGCTCGCACAGCACCGCGAACTCGTCGCCACCCATCCTGGCCACGGTGTCAGACGAGCGCACACTGTCCAGCAACCGTGCCCCCACCGCCACGAGCACCTCATCGCCCACGCTGTGCCCGTGCCGGTCATTGACGGTCTTGAAGCCGTCCAGATCGGCGAACAGCAGGGTCAGTGGCCAGCCCTCCCGGCGATGACTGGCGAACGCGTGATCGAGGCGGTCGGTGAACAGGGTGCGGTTGGCCAGGCCGGTCAGCGGGTCGTGCAGGGCACGCTCGCGCATCTGTACCACCTGCCTGGTGTACTCGCTGACGTCGTCGAACTGCACGACCAGGTGGTCCGGGCGGCCCTGATCGTCGAAGACCGTGACCGCGCTGACCATGGCGTCGAACGTCGTGCCGTCCCCTTCCATCAGCCGGGTCTGGTGCCGGCTCGAGGCGACCTCGCCGCGGCCCAGCGCGAGCAGCTGACGGCGCAGACCGTCCTGGTCAGCGGGTGCGGTCAGCTCGACGAGTCGGTGTCCGAGCAGCGCACCGGGCGCCCGAGCCAACAGCCGCACCAGGGCGGGGTTGACGGCGCTGAGGCGCCCCTCGATGGTGGCGATGGCCATGCCGGTAGGGGAGTTGGCGAACGCGTGCTGCACGCTGGGGTGCACGGCAGCGCGGCGTCGTCGTGCACCTGACCACCGCCAGCGGCTCATGACTGCACCACCCCTCCACCCGAGAGAACGATCTTACGACGGATCCGTCCGTCTGGTACGGATCTGGGCACTGTGTCGTGACCGCGTCTCGCGCGACGCTGTGCGCTCAGCGCCGGTGCGCCCAGGAAGCGTCCGTCCGGCACAGCCGCAGCGGGTCGGGATTGGCGTACACCCCGGGTAGCCGGTCAGCTCGCCGGTGCGCACCAATCCTCGCCCTGGCCAGCGCGTCGACGACGCTGGTGCGACCGGCTGGCGGGTCAGCGACGAACCCCCGGATCGGGTCGTCGTCGGCGATCATGGTGTTGGTGAGGCTGAGCACCAGGTCCGCCACCAGCTCCGGTGGCAGCGGGGTCAACCGGGCGACCACCCACGCTGCCGCGCTGGTCGCGACGCCGGGCAGCGGCAGCCACACGCGCCGCAGCCGGGCGGTGTGGGTGTAAAGCCGTAGCAGCTCGTGGTAGGCGAGGCGGTCCGGGCCGCCCAGGTCGTAGTGGCCGGGCGGTAGCTGGGCGGGGTCGGCGGCCGCCATCAGGTAGCGCAGCACGTCGTCGACGGCCACCGGTTGCACTGCGGTGGCCATCCAGGGCGGCAGCGGCAGCACCGGCAACCAGTCGGCGAGGTAGCGGGTGAGCTCGTAGGACGCCGAACCGGCGCCCAAGATCACCGCCGCCCGCAGCCACACCACGTCGGGACCATGCTCGGTGAGCACCTCGCCCACCTCGGCCCGGCTACGCAGGTGCTCCGACAACTTCTCCTCCGGGGGCACCAAGCCGCCCAGGTACACCACCCGGCGCACCCCGGCGGCCCGGGCGGCGATGGCGAAGGTGCGGGCGCGGTGGGCGTCGCGCCGGGCGTAGTCGGGCTGACCGATGGCGTGCACCAGGTAGTACGCCACGTCCACGCCACCGGTGAGCGCCGCCCGGCAGGATTCGGCGTCGTCCACGTCCAGCTCCGCGCACCCTGCCCGCGGCGCCCAGTCGAACTGCGCGAGGCGGTCACTGTCGCGGGCCGTCGCGAGCACCTCGTGGCCTGCCCGCACCAACGCCGCCACCAGCCGCGACCCCACGTACCCGGCAGATCCGGTCACCACGGCACGCACGGTAAGTAGTGAAACAGTCGGGTTCAGCCGGCCGCGGTCGGGCCGGCCTTGGTGGGGTCGTCGAACAACGGGGGCAGATAGCGCAGCATCAGCGAGGACCAGGTGAGGTGGGTGAGCACCGGGGCCTGGACGCCACCGGAGGCCCGGCGCTGCAACGCGAACAGCGTGCCCATCACCGCCGAGGCCAGCACGAGCGCCGGGTTGCGGGTCGCCGTCGTGGCCAGCGCGTACACCCCGGTGGACACCGCGACGGGGTGCCGGGTGCCCACCGCCGCGTACAGCGCCCCGCGGAAGAACACCTCCTCGGCCGCACCGTTGGCGAGGGTGGTCGCGAGCACCAGCCGCGGGGAGCCCTGGTGGGCGTACTGCAGCACCGAGGAGATCGCCCGGTTGAGCACCGGGACGCCCCTGGAGACCAGCGCGCAGCCGTAGAACACCCCGAACGCGCCGACGCCCGTGAGCACCGGGGTCACCACCGGGCGGCGCAAGCGCTCGTCGCCGGCCATCATCCAACCCAGGTGCAGCGGACCGGAGGCGAGTCCACCGGCGACCCAGGTGCTGGCGACGGCCGCGGTGAGCCCGTAGAACTCTCGCGAGCCGGGCCTGGTAGACAGCGAAGTCCCCAACATGCCGGCTCCTGCCACCGCGACCCCGGCGACGATCCGGCGCCGGCGGCGAAACGCGGCGTTGCTCTCCCGGTGGTCGCGGGGGACCTTCTCCACCAGCCATGACGGAACCCTGGCGAGCACCTGCGCCCGGGACGGTGCCATCACGCCCGAGCCGCCTTGGCCCGCTCACCGAGGGCGGCGAGCACGGCCTGGTCGTAGTCCATCGGCTCGAACTCCACCACGGCGCGGATGCTGTCGTCGCGCACGATCACCTCGTTGGTCATCGAGTCGATCAGGGACCGTCCAGTTTGGACGTCCACATCGGTGACGAAGGACAGCCACCGCGACGACAGTTGGGGCGATAGCAGCGGCACGGGTATCACCAGCATGCGCCGGCCCTCGATAGCGGCGACCCGGCGCATCATCTCCACGTACTGCAGCACGTCGGGTCCGCCGATGTCGAAGGTGCGCCCGGCGGCCTGCGGCGCCGACAGGACCCCGACGAGGTATCGCACCACATCGGCGACGGCGATCGGCTGGGTCCGGGTACGCACCCACCGTGGGGTGATCATGGCGGGCAGGTGCTCCACCAGCTGGCGGGTCATCTCCCAGGAGATCCCGCCGTGCCCGACGATGATCCCGGCGCGCAGCGTCGTCACCGGCACTCCCGCCGACCCGAGCAACTGCTCCACCTCACGGCGGCTGCGCAGGTGCGCCGACAGGTCGTCGGTGTCGTTGCCCAGGCCACCGAGGTAGACGATCCGCTGCAGGCCCGCGTCGGCGGCGGCGCGGGCGAAGGTGCGGGCGGCGTCGGCGTCGCGCTGCTCGAAGTTCGGATCGTCCAGGGAATGCACCAGGTAGTAGGCGGCATCGCAGCTGCGCAGCGCATCGTCCAGGCTCGAGCGGTCGTGCACGTCACCGAGCACCGCGTCCCCGGCGCCGGTGTAGGACTCGGGTTTTCGGGTCAAGGCCCGTACCTCGTGGTCGGCCTCCAGCAGGGCTGGACACAATCGTCGACCAACGAACCCCGACGCTCCGGCCACCAACACTCGCATGGTGCCCAGCGTCTCCTGCCCAGGCGGCGAGCGCGACCTGAGAACGCACGCGCCACGTCTGCGCTGCAGCGTCACTCGAACGGGTGACGTTGCCGGCCGGCCCTCGGCTGCGTTGGTGGGGCTGCCGATCTCGCCCGAAGCGGTCGCGAACGTCGGCGGCGTGTGCGGGGGCGGGTAGATGCAGACACCGGAACAGCGGCGGGCGCGGCGCAGCGGTGAGGTGCCACGGTCCCCGACGGGGCGGGTACCCCAGTGGGTCATGGACGAGGCGACCGGGCGCCGCCCGGAGCACGACGTGCGCTGGCGCGCCGGGCCGGACATTCCGTTGCTGGATGCTTCGCGGCGGTCCCGGTGGGCTCGGATCCGATCCGTCACGGCGGTGACGGTGCTGGCGGTCGTGCTCGTCTCCTCGACGCAGTCCAACCGGGTGCTGGGGTGGCTGGGGGTGGACGCGAGGTCGTCGAGCGCGGCCCGCAATGACCTCCCCACTCCTGGTCGGGAGGTGCAGCGCACTCCGCTCGGGCAGCCCGCCGCGGTCGCGGTGACCAGCGAGGCACATCGTTGGATAAACACCGGCCCCGACGGCTCGCCCGCGAGTTATGACCCGTGCCGGCCCATCCACTACGTCACGCGCCTGCAGGGCGCACCCCCTGGCGGGGCAGCCGCGGTGAGTAGTGCTGTCGCGGCGGTCTCGGCTGCCACCGGTCTGCGGTTCGTTGACGATGGGGCAACCGATGAGGCGCCGTCCGGGCAGCGCGCTCCCTTTCAGCCCGACAGGTACGGCGATCGGTGGGTGCCGGTGCTCATTGCGTGGGTGACACCGGCGGAGGCGCCGGATTTCGCGAGCGACGTGGCCGGGCAGGCTGGCAGCCTGGCGCTGACCGGGCAAAACGGGCGTAGCGTTTTCGTCACCGGGCAGATCGAGCTGGATCGGGCCAAGTTCGCGGCGATACTGCAGCAACCACTTGGCGCGGCTGCTGCCCGGCTCATCGTGATGCACGAACTTGGCCACCTGGTGGGTCTGGCTCACGTCAACGACCCGGCGGAGCTGATGTATGCGACTACCGGGGTAGCGCTGGACTACGGCCCGGGCGACCGCACCGGCCTGGCCGAGTTGGGCCGAGGCAGGTGCACCCCCGAGGTGTAGTCGTGCCCCGTGGCACTGCTCGGTTCCGCGGAACACCATGATCAACGATCCCAGGTTAGTTGCCGTAGTGGTATCGGCACGCCGCGATGCGGATCTCGTCGCCATGCAGCTTGTAGATCAGTCGATGTTCGTCGCTGATACGGCGCGACCAGAACCCATGGAAGCCATGTTTGAGGGGTTCGGGTTTACCGATGCCCTCGTTGCCGCCCCGTTCGATGTCGTGGATAAGCGTGTTGATTCGCCGGAGGATCCTGCGGTGCTGGGCCTGCCACCACACGTAATCGGCCCGGGCGTTCTCGTCCCAGACCAGCTTCACTCCTCGTAGAGTCCGTGGTCGGCACCCTTACCTGACTCAAGTCGCCCAATTGAGGCGAGCAGCAGCCGGGCGTTCTCCGGGCTGCGTAGCAAATAGGCAGTCTCCTTGAGTGACTCGTAGTCCTGCAGGGAGACCAAACCACGGGCTCATGCCCGGCGCGCGTGATGACGACTTCCTCCCGGTCGTCGACCACGGAGTTCAACGTCTCGGCATACCTGGCCCGGGTCTCCGAGTAGCTCATCGTTCGCACGGTCCACCTCCACCTCGACGTACAGCTAATCGTACGTCTCGTTGCCACGATTTCGCACAATTGGGACGTCAGGCTGCCGTCCTACGCAACGCCAGGAGAGTTGTGGCACCCGTGCCGGTGGGCGACGGGGCTCACACCGAGCGGCGCGAGTACCAGAGCGTGAAGGACGTACCCGCCACTGCCAGCCCGACCAGCAGCACCGCGAGGAGCCCGCGTCGCGCGTCGGGCAGTGCGGCGAGCAGCAGCAGGTTGACGACGACGTTGAGCACCACCGCGACCAGGACGACATGGTCGCGACGCGGGCGGGGCGAGTCTGATGACAGCCCGGGCGGCAGCTGACGGTCGTGGGAGGCCGCGAGATCGGTAGCCATGCGCCTCCTCAGGAACCTCGATCCTCAAGACTTAGCTTGAATAGTGGGGACTCGTCGTAGGGTTGTCAAGCAGACTGCGAAAAGGGGTGGGCCGGTGGGTGACCGGGTTGCGAAGGACGCGCTGTTCGACGCCCTGGCTTCGGTAGGACGCGTGTTGGGCAGCGGCCGTCGCGCCGAGCTCGTCGATGTGCTGGCCCAAGGTGAGCGGTCGGTGGAGGAACTGTCCGTCGAGATCGGTCAAAGCGTCGCCAACACCTCCCAGCACCTGCAGATGCTGCTGCGGGCGGGATTGGTACGAACCCGTCGGCAGGGCACCCGGATCTACTACTCCCTAGCCAGCCCCAGCGTCGGAACCCTCTGGGCTGCGCTGCGCACGGTGGCCGCCCAGCACGTGGACGACCTGGACGAGCTGTCGGTGGCCTACCTCGGGGATCGCAGCGACCTGGCTACCATCACCCGCGACCAGCTGGCCGACCGGTTACGCGGAGCCGACGTCGTGGTGCTCGACGTCCGCCCCAGCCCGGAATACCACGCTGGCCACATCCGGGGTGCGGTGTCGGCACCGATCGAGCACCTGGAGCGCCGGCTGGCGGATCTGCCCGCCGACAAGCACATCGTCGCCTACTGCCGGGGTCCCTACTGCGTGTACGCCGACGACGCGGTGCGACTGCTGCGCCACCGGGGCTACTCTGCCGCGCGCTTGGACGACGGATTCCCCGAGTGGCTGCACGCCCGCCTGCCCGTAGAAGTCAGCGCGGCGTCCTGAGCGCGACGGTGTGAGCACACCGTCGCACGTTGGTAACCGCCAGCGTTCCCGGCCTACACAGACCCTTCCTATCGTCAGTCGTGCGCAACCTGGCGCCCGCACCGCCACTCGGAGAGGACGACACCATGGCCCGTGTTCCGCTGGTCGACCACCACGATCCCGCCGCCGACCCCAAAGCTGCATCCCTGCTGGCCATGGCGGAGTCTGCCCAGCCCGGCGTTCCGGTGCTCAACGTGCACCGGGCGCTGGCCAACCATCCCGACCTGATGGAAGCCATGATGGGAATGGCCTCGGTCGCCTACTTCAACAACAGCCTCAACCTGCGGCAGCGGGAGCTGCCGTATCTGACGTCGGCGATCACCATCGGCTGCTTCTATTGAACGCCAACCCACTTGGTGCTCGGTCGGAGCGCCGGACTCACCGATGACGAGATGGCCCACCTGATGGACGACCCGCTGCCACCGGGGATGTTCACCGCCGACGAGGCGGCCATCATCGTCTACGCCCGCACGTCGGCCTTGTTGCAGCCCATCACCGACGAGATCTACGCCGACCTGGCCGCCCACTTCACCGACCGACAAATTATGGAGATCTCGTTCACCGTCGGCCTCGATCAACTCGTCAGCAGATTTCACGCAACGGTCCGAACCGACGTCGACAAGGCGACCGTCAGCCAACTGGAGGGTAGTTGCCAAGTGCCGCTGCCAGTTCCACCGGCGGCGTGAGGTTGCCGGGTCGGCCGGTGACGCGGCGGTGACCTAGGCGGTTCAGCTTTGCGTTGCGCGGACCACAGCAGCAACTGGCAGGATCATCGGGGTATGTGAGCCCCGTCACCCGTGTGCTGCGGGTGGCATCTGACCTGATTGCAGCGCTGAGGAGGACCTCCATGACCGCCCTCGACACGAGTCCCACCGAACGAAGCTCGCCGATGGCCGGGGAGAAGCTCGCCGGCAAGGTTGCCCTGGTCACCGGGGGTACCCGCGGAATCGGTGCGGCGATCTGCCGCAGCCTGGCCAGCCAGGGCGCCTCGGTGGCGGCCGGGTACAGCGGTAACCGCGAACGCGCCGAGCAGTTCCTGCAGCAGTTCGCGGACGAATTCGCCGAGCAGGGCCGGGCGACGGTGCACCAGGGCAACATCTCCCAACCCGAGGACTGCGCCCGGGTGGTGCAGGAGGTGCTCGATGAGCATGGTCGCCTGGACATCCTGGTCAACAACGCCGGCATCACCATCGACAAGATGGCGATGAAGATGTCGGTCCAGGACTGGGACACGGTGCTGGCGGTGAACCTGTCCGGCTCGTTCTACATGGCCCAGCCCGCACTGAAGCACATGGTGGAGCGCGGCACCGGCCGGATCATCTTCGTGTCCTCGGTCATCGGCGAAACCGGCAACATCGGCCAGGCCAACTACGCCGCCTCCAAGGCCGGGATGCTGGGGCTGACCAAGACCCTCGCCAAGGAGGCGGCGTTCATCCTGGAGCGGGCTGGCAAGTTGGCGGAGAACGGGGTGGGCATCACGGTCAACACGGTGACCCCCGGCTTCGTGGCCACCGAGATGCTGGAGAACATCCCCGACAAGGTGATGGACAAGATCACCGCGCAGATCCCCATGCGCCGGCTGTGCCGCCCGGAGGAGATCGCCCGCGTGGTGCACTTCCTGGCCGCGGACGCCTCGGCCTACATCACCGGGCAGGTGTGGGGGGTCAACGGCGGCATGGACATGTGAGCTAGCCGAAGGCGAGTTGGACGTCGTCGGAGGACTGCATGGGACTGGCGTTCGCAGCGGGGCGGCCGTTCTCCGACGACGGAGCAGCAGGGTCGGACAGGGCCACCACGGCCGGGTCGATGCGCATCACGCTGTACCCGGCCACCGCACCCGCCCCGAACCCGGGGGCGAAGATGCGCATCGGGGCGGTGATGACCCCGTCGCGGACCGCATCATGAATCGCCAGCGGAATGCTCGCCGATGAGGCGTTACCCACCTCAGCGATGTTGAAGTACAGGCTGTCCAGGGACAATCCGGCGTCGGTGGCGAGTTGGCTGACCATCGTCTTGTTGGCCTGGTGCGGCACGATCAGGTCGATGCTTGCCAGCAACGAGTCGGCGGTCCCGTCCGGGTCCGGCAACGCCTTGAGCTCGGTGATCATCTGCACCAGGTAGCGCCCGGCCAGCGATTTCACCTCCGGCCCGTACACGGTGATGTTGTTGTCGAAGGCGGGGTTCGGCCAGATGATCGAGTTGACCTGGCTGGCTGGCCCGCTGGCGTAGGTCTGCAGGTACTCGATGTCGGGTGCGGTGCCCTCGGGTGCGACGCCCACCACGATGGCCGCGGCCCCATCCCCGAAAATCATCCGCGAGGTGCGGACGTTGCCGATCTTGTCGGAGAACTTCTCCACGCACACCACCAGGATCGGGCGCGCCACTTCCTGCAGGATCCGGGTGGCGTCGGAAAGCCCGTAGGGCAGCCCGGCGCACGCGGCCACCAGGTCGTAGGAGGCGTGCGTCTGCGCGATGCCCAGCTCCCCGGAGATCCAGGTGGCCACCGACGGGATCATCCGGGTACTCGTGCAGGTACACACCAGCACCGCCCCGATCTCCGCCGGACCGCGGCCGGCTTTGGCCAGCGCCGCCTGCGCCGCCTGCAGGGCGATCTCCTCCAGGCTGCGCGAGGAGTAGCGGCGCGCCGAGATACCGGTCTTGTCGCTGATCTCCTGCGCCGACATCGGCGACCAGTTGTAGGCGGCGTTCCGAATCAGGTCCTCATTGGTGCAGATCTGGTCCCCGTGCACCACCGCCAACGCCTCGATGCGTGGCATCACCGCGAAGTGCTCGCGCACCGCGACCGCCGGGTAGGGCCGGATCGGTGGGGTCGCTGTGGTGGGCGTGCTCACCGCAGCCGGACTCGCACCCGCACCGGCGACCAGGCGGCGCAGGAAGCTGCGCACCTCGTTATCGCGCGGGTGGAAAACCACCACGTGGTCGTCGTCGGCGAGCTGGCCGACCTGCACCAGCTCCGCCTTCGAGCGGTCCCACGGGTACTGGTTGTGCAGCACCATCGCCCACCGGTGCAGCGCCTCCAGCTCTGCGGTGTCCTCGGCGCAGTCCAGGATGTCGGCGACGCTGAACGTCGGGTAGTCGGGGTCGTAGTCGGTGAGGCGGAACGTGAGGTTGGTGGGGTCGGTGAGGATCTCGGCGACGGTGGGTTTGACCGCGCTCAGTTCGCTCGCGTGGTGCTTACGGTGGCCGAACACGTCGAACAGAATTGCGAAGATCCGCTCCTGCGCCGCCGAGTCCGCGGTGGCGGGCAGGGCGTCGAACGCGGCGCGCACCGCAGCCACCTTGCGGTCGCCATCCTCCCACGGGGTGAGGACCGGCAGGAACACATCGTCACGCCGCCGGGGCACGTCGGCCCACCGGGTGGGGCGCTTGTCATACATGGTGAACGCGAAACGCCCCGTCCAGAACAGGTTCAGCGCCATGTCCCGCATCAGCTCGTACCGGCTGGTGTACCCGTCCTGCTCCACCCGACGCAGGATGTCGGTCCCGGTGGGCGTCTTGGATTCGAAGTCCCGGCGCACCACCTGGTCCAGTTGCTCCAGGCTGTCGATCACCGACAGGTCGAGTTCGGGGAAGAAGTTGGAGGGGAAGACGATGCGGTCGTGGCGGTTGCGGACGAAGGGCTGCATGGGGCTCCTTGCTCTCAGGGCACCGCCGGCGCGGCGGAGTCGTGCTGGGTACGGCCGATGCCACGCTCGATGGCACCGATGAGGTAGGGCCGCAGATCGCGGGCAGCGATGATCGCGTGCACCGACCCAACGGTGCGGGCCCGTTCGATGTTGTGCACCTGCTCGAACTCGTCGGCCACCTCGCCGAGCTTCTCCGAGCGCACCGCCGCCTGCAGAGCAGCCAACTCCACCCGCAGCTGCGCCTTGGCCACCTCCTCGGCGCTGCCGACCTCGGCCTCCAAGGCGGTGACCCGCGGGTCGGCCGAGGTGCGGGTGCTGACCTCGCGGGCGAAGACCACCGCCGCTGCCGGCGCCCCGCCGATCACCGAGGCGTAGGAGCCCTCGATGGCGATGACCTCCATGTTGTCGTTGAGCACACCGGAGAACACCACGAACGCGCCCCCGTGATAACGGGAGATCACGCAGAACACAATCGGCCCCTCGAAGTTCACCATCGCCCGGCCGATCTCCGCGCCGTACTCCAACTGCATGTTGCGCAGCGACTCCGGCGAGCCGTCGAAGCCGGACAGGTTCGCCAGCACCACCAGGGGGCGGTTGCCGCTGGCGGCGTTGATGGCCCGAGCGGTCTTCTTCGACGACCTCGGGAACAACGTCCCCGCCGTCCACTGGTCTGGCCCATCGGCGGGGAAGGCACCGCGGCGGGGGATCGGTCGTGACTCCACCCCCAGCACCGTCACCGGGTAGCCGCCGAGGAAGGCATCGAATACCACGGTGGTGTCGGCGTCGGCCATCTTCGCCCAGCGCTCCAACACCGCCTGGTCGGCATCGACGACCGCCCGCATCACCGTCCGGATGTCGAAGGCCTTCTTGCGTTCAGGGTTGGCGGTGGCGGAGAAGATGTCCCCGACGGTGCTGAAATCGCTGATCGGGTGCTGGTGGGGGTAGTCGCGGACGTCTCGGTCGAGCGGGTCGGTGGTGGTCCCCCGGCGGGGTCCGGACTCCCCGGGTGCGACGTAGGTGTAGGCGTAGTGGGCGAACAAGGTGTCGCACGCTGCTGCCAGGTTCGGCGCCCAGTACTGGGCCTGCCCGTTGGGCCCCATCACCCGGTCGTACCCACCGATACCGAAGTTGTCCTCCGCGGATACCCCACCGGAGTAGTCCAGGGACTGCTTGCCGGTCAACACCATCGCACTGTCGGGGGTCATGATGAGGATCCCCTTGGTGTGCAGCAGCATGGTGGCCTCGGCGTTCCAGTACGGCTGGGCACCGACGTTGATGCCGGCGACGACGACGTTGACCTCCCCGCCGGCCTGGGTGAAGGTGATGATCCGGCGCAACGCGCGGGCCACCCAGTCCATGTTCTCGGTGCCGCTGTCCATGGAGATCTTCGCGCCGGAGGACAACGCGAACCACTCCACCGGCACCTGCAGCTGCTCGGCGAGATCCAACGCGGCCATCACCCGGGCGCATTCGGGTTCGGCGACCGAGCCCAGCGATTTTGTGGGGTCACCGAACAACACCACCCGGGTCATGCCCTCGGGGTAGCGCTCGGTGGGTGTGATGACGACCCCGGCGACGATGCCCGCGGTGTTCCGCCCCGGCGGGCGCTGCACCGGGACCAGCCGGGAATTCTCGTCCAAGTCGTGTTCGGTGAAGGTGCCGTCAGGGCCGGTGAGCGGGGCAATCAGCTCGTAGGGGTACACCGCGCCGCGGGCCCGCGCGCTGCGGACTTTCTGCCAGTAGGCATCCAGCGCAGGCACGGGTTCGGTGGGGGGGTCGGTGACCGAGACGGTCACCCCGGTGCCCGGTCGGTAGGCGAAACGGACCGCGACGTCGCGGGGGGCCTGCCCCGGCTCATCCCGCAACCGGCCGAGCATCATGATCTCCTCCAGCCCGGCGCCGGCCCGTGCCGTCAACGGCGCCGTGGCCCGGGCGAAGCCGGCCAGTTCCTCCCTGGAGACCTCGATGAGCGGCCACACGTAGAGGAAAATCAGGTTCGCCTGCAGGCTCTTGCCGCGCTGGCGCGCCTGGTAGCGCCGGATCCCGTCCAGGCAGGAGGACAGCGCCCGTTCGACGGCGGGGAAGCCGGTCACCGTCCCGGCGGCGTCGCGCAACGGGGTGACGTCGCGGACCTCGGCCATCGCCACCAGCCGCTCGTCGGCCGGGTTGTCCTTGGCCACGCACCGGAACAGGTAGGTGGCCTCCGGCGAGGGCAACCGGGTGCCGTCAAAGTTCTTCAGCCGCCACAGGTCGAGCCGTTGGCCGGTCAGGGGGTGCATGTCCCGGATCACCCGGTCCTCGGCGAGCCCGGCACCGGCGAGCCCAGCCCCGGCGGGGCGGAAGGTCATCACCCGCACGTTGGGGCCGTCGAAGACGGTGACAGTGACCCGTCGCCCGGTGCTCACCAGGGGGGCGTCGGTAAGCAGGCCGCGGACCGTCTCGGCCACCGCGTCGGTGTCGGTGGGCGCGTCCGGCCAGGCGACGTACAGATCCGTCACCAGGTTGGCCGGGTCGCTGACCGCCTCGGCGAGGCTCGACATAGCCGCGATGGCTGCGGGCAACCCCGCCCGGTCGGTCACCGTGGACAGCAGATACAGCCGCTGGCCGGCCAACTGATAGCTGCCGGTGACCACCTGGCGGTCCTCCTGCAGGAACGACCGGACGTCCTCCAGCGTGCGCACCTTGTAGTAGCGCCGGGTGAGCACCTCCAGCAGCGGCTCGGCACCGGTGTGGGCGGTGAGCAGCCGGGCCCCGAGCAGCCGCACCACCGGTTCGGTGAGGGCCGCCATCGCCTCGATCCGCCGCGCCCGGTCCGGGGAGTCGGGGTCGGTCCGCAGGTGTTCCATGTGCTCGCGGATGCTCGCGTGGGCCCGCTCGCGGGTCTGCTGGATGACGGGTTGCTCGAACGCCTGGAAGCGGACGCTGCGGGCCAGTTCCCCGACGGCTGGGTAGCGCAGTTGGGTCGAGCGGATCAGCCGCTCCACCACCTCGCCCAGCTCCTCCGGTACCGACGCCGACAACGCCTCACTCTGGCTGAGCCAACGCTCCAGCAGGGCGGTGACAACACCGACGTGATCACCGACCCGCTGCTGGGCGAGAAATACCCGGTACACCGCCTCCTCCAGCTCCGGGCCGGGGGTCAGGTCGGCGACGCCGTGGTGGCGCAGCGCCCGGGACAGCCTCCGGCGGAACGACTCCGGGAGGTTCTCCTGCTCCACGTCCAGGGAGTGCAGGTAGGTGTGCAGGTGCTCGCGGGGGCTGTGCACCTGCTCCTGCTCGGACTCCTCGTCGCGGGCCGGCCGGTTGCGCGACAGGTCGCACACGTCGGCGAAGGTCGTCATCAGGGCGAGCTCGCCGCGCAGCACCTCAGGGTCGGTGGGCTCCAGCTGCTCCCTGGTGCGCAGGTACTCCGCGGCCAGTACGTTGCCCTGCTGGGCGCTCACGTCGTACCCGGTGATGAGGGCGTGCAGGTCCGCGAGCAACGCCTGGCAGTGCTCCCGGGGGTCGGTGTCGGCGGTGGGCGCGGCCGCGGCGGTAAAGTCGACCCAGCTGGCGTCCGGGTCGGTGGCTGCCTCGTCGGCCTGGTCCAGCCGCAGCAGCGGGGCACCCGCGTCGACCTGGGAGTTGACGGCGGCCAGCACCTCGCGCACGGTGCCCGCCTGCGGGGCGCGCACCGCGGTTTCCATCTTCATGCTTTCCAGCACCACCACGGTCTGACCGACCTCGACGCGCTCACCCGGGCTGACCAGCACGGCGACCACCACCGCGGGGGCAGGGGCCCGGACCACACCAGCCTCGTCGCGGACCACCCGGTGACTGATCCCGTCCACGTCCACGATGTGGCTGCCGGTGCCGGCGATCCCGCTCACGTGGTGGCGCACCCCAGCTACCCGCAGCTCGCTCTCGTGGGCGCCGCGGCGGTCTGAGTCGACCAGGACCGCCACCTCTCCGACGCCGACTCGGTATCGCTGCGGGCCGACCTGGGCGACCTCCATGGCGTAGGTCTGGCCCTGATACCCCAGCTCGACGCTGCGCCCGATGGACCGCCCCGCCCGCGGGCGACCGCCGCGCGCCGAGGCCAGGAACGCCGTGCGCTCCAACGCCTCCTCGGCGGCGTACACGTCGAGTGCGACGCTGAGCAGGGCCACGTCGGCGTGCGGGGCGGTGGCGCAGGAAAGGTTGGCGCCCAGGCGGTCCAACCACTGGGTGTCGGCCGTGCCGGAGATCACCTCAGCTCGCCCGAGTACGTCCAGCAGGAACGACTTCGTCGTCGTTCCGCCCTGGATGAGCACGGTTGTCTCCCGCAGTGCACAGCGCAGCCTGGCCAACGCTTGCGGGCGGTCCCGGCCCCAGGCGATCACCTTGGCCACCATCGAGTCGTAGTCCGGCGGGATCACCTCACCGGCGGCGATCCCGGTGTCCACCCGGATACCCGGGCCGGTGGGCAGGTGCAGCACGGTGACGGTCCCTGGGGCGGGGGCGAAGCCGTCCTCGGCGTCCTCGGCGTTCAGCCGCACCTCGATCGCGTGGCCCACCTCCGGTGGGGGTTCACCTTCCAGCTTGTCCCCGGCCGCCACCAACAGCTGCAGCCTGACCAGGTCCAGCCCGGTCGTGGCCTCGGTGACCGGGTGCTCCACCTGCAACCGGGTGTTGACCTCCATGAACGCGAAGCTCTGTTCGCTGGGTTGGTAGAGGTACTCCACGGTGCCCGCCCCGCGGTAGCCGGCGGCGGAGACCAGCGCCACCGAGGAGGCCCGCAACTGCTCCTGCTGCTCGGTGGTGAGCACCGGTGAGCCGGACTCCTCGATCAGCTTCTGGTTGCGCCGCTGGATGGAGCAGTCGCGCACGCCCGGCGCCCACACGGTGCCGTGCGCGTCGGCGATGATCTGCACCTCGATGTGGCGTCCCCCGCTGACCAGGCGCTCCAGGAACACCACCGGGTCACCGAAGGTGCTGGCGGCTTCGGCCTGGGTGCGCTCAAAGGCACCGGCGAGCTCGTCTGCGGAGCGCACCACCCGGATGCCCCGGCCGCCACCCCCGCTGCGCGCCTTGATGACCAGCGGGTACCCGATGGTGGCGGCGTGCTCCACAGCGGCAGCGGCGTCGGCTACCGGGCCGTTGCTCCACGGTGCCACCGGGACGCCGGTGCGTTCGGCGAGCAGCTTGGCCTCGATCTTGTCACCGAGCTGGCGCATGGCGTCGGCCGGGGGACCGATGAACACCAGCCCGAGCCGTTCGCACAGTTCGGCGAAAGCCGGGTCCTCGGCGACGAAGCCCCACCCCACCCACACCGCGTCGGCTCGGCTGGCCCGCAATGCCCGTGCCAGCTCGGTGTGATCGAGGTAGGGGCTGCGGGCGGAGTCCCCCTCGCGCAGGCAGACCGCTTCGTCGGCGAGCCGGACGAACAACGCCCTCGCCTCGGCGGCGGTGTGCAGCGCGATGACGGTGATGCCATGCCCGTGCTCTTCGTTCAGCTCCCGCACCGCGCGGATCAGCCGCACCGCAGGCTCACCCCGATTGACCACCGCGACCCGAGTGAACATGCGTTCGCCTCCATCGATCAGCTCGTCGTTGAGCGGGGCCACGGGGCGCAGCCGGCGCATCCGGGCTGCCGGGAGTGTAGCGATCATGGGCTCGCACCACCGGTGCTGGAGCCGCCCGGCGGTTGCCGCCATGCCGGTTTCGGGGTGCGGGCAGGATGAGGTGGTGTTGGACAAGCGGGTGTACTCGTTGGCCGCTGCGGTCGAGGGTGTGCAGGACGGGGCAACTGTGCTGATCGGGGGCTTCGGCAATTCCGGGATCCCTGGCGAACTGGTGCATGCGCTGCTGGAGCAGGGCGCCCGAGACCTGACGGTGGTCACCAACAACGCCGGCAGCGGGGAGGAGGATGTGGCCGCGCTGCTGCGGGAGGGGCGGGTGTGCAAGATCGTGTGCTCCTACCCCCGGTCCAAGGGCTCGGTGTGGTTCGAGGAGCTGTATCGCGCCCGCAAGGTCGAGCTGGACCTCGTCCCGCAGGGCACGCTGAGCGAGCGGTTGCGGGCCGCGGGTGCCGGCCTCGGCGGGTTCTTCACCCCCACCGGCGCGGACTCGGTGCTCTCGGCCGGCAAGGAGATCCGCATCCTGGGTGGGCGGCGCCAGGTGTTCGAGGAGCCGCTGCGCGGGGATGTGGCCCTCATCAAGGCCGACCGCGCCGACCGTTGGGGAAACCTGGTGTACCACTCCGCCGCCCGGAACTTCGGTCCCACCATGGCCACCGCCGCGGCGCTGACCGTGGTGCAGGTGCGCCAGTTCGTGGAGCTCGGCGAGCTGGACCCGGAAGCCGTCGTCACCCCGGGTGTGTTCGTCAACCGGGTCGTACAGGTCACGCCGGGGGTGCTGGCATGACGTGGCAACGGTTGTCGCGGCCGGACATGGCCCATCGGGTCGCCCAGGACATCCCGGACGGGTGCTACGTCAACCTCGGTATCGGCCTGCCCACCCTGGTGGGCAACTACGTGCCGGCGGGTCGGGAGATCATCTATCACAGCGAGAACGGCATCCTGGGCCTCGGCCCGGCGCCGGCTCCTGGCGAGGAGGATCCGGAGCTGATCAACGCCGGCAAGGGCTTGGTGACGTTGCTGCCGGGCGGGTGCTATTTCCACCACACCGACTCGTTCATGATCATGCGCGGGGGGCACCTGGACGTGTCGGTGCTCGGCGCATTCCAGGTGGGAGCCAACGGTGACCTGGCGAACTGGGCCACCGACGACGACGACTTCCCGCCCGCGGTGGGCGGGGCGATGGACCTGGCGGTGGGCGCCAAGAAGGTGCTGGTGCTCACCACCCATACCACCACGGCAGGTGCGCCCAAGCTGTTGGAACGCTGCAGCTACCCGCTGACCGCGGCCGCAGTGGTGCACCGGGTGTACACCGACCTGGCCGTTCTGGATGTGACCGAGGACGGCTTCCTGGTACGCGAGATGGTCGACGGTATGACCGCGGTCCAGTTGCAGGAGCTCACCGGTGCGAGGTTGCGGTTTGCCGACCGGCCGGGGGTACTTCGGCCCGGCACATGAGCAGCAGGTGGACGCTCGACGACGAGTGGGTGACGACTTCGCCGGCCCCCCCGGATGGGGCTGCGATCCCCCGGGTGGTCGTGGCAACCTGACGATCGTCGCTGGCCCCCGCCCCGAAGGACCCATCATGTTCACCACCCGCCGCCGCCGTCTGCGTCCGCTGCTTGCGACGGCCCTCGTGACCGCCGCCGCCGTCCTGGCCCCCACGCTGTCGGCGGGTGTCGCCGCCGGATCGACGGGTGAGGGTCACAGCAGTGGTAGCGACCGCAGCGACGGGGACACCTCCGGCACCGTCGCGCTGCAGCTGCTCAACATCGCCGACTTCCACGGCAACCTCGAGCCGGTGCGGGGCACGGGTGGGGCCGCAGCGCTGTCGGCGTACTTCCAGCGCGAGCGGGCAGCCAACCCCAACACGTTGCTGTTCACCGGGGGTGACGCCGTCGGTGCCAGCCCGCCGATCTCCTCGTTCTTCCAGGACCGTCCGACCATCGAGTGGATGAACACCGCCGGTTTCGACGCCTACGCGCTGGGCAACCATGACTTCGACGCCGGGTTGGCGCGGCTGCAGTCTCAGATCGACAGTGCAAAGTTCCGCTACCTGGGGGCGAACCTGGCCAACCTGCGGGGCAACCTCACCGGTGTCGCGCCGTATGAGGTGCGCGAGGTGGCCGGGGTAAAGGTGGCGATGATCGGTCTGACCAACCCCGAGGCGCCGACCCTGGTTGCGCCGGGTGCCACCGGGTCGATCCGGATCACCGACCCCGTGCAGGCGGCGGTCAAGGCCCGCAAGGCCGCGCAGCGCGAGGGCGCTTCGGTGTTCGTGGCGTTCGGGCACCTGGGGATTACTGGTGCGGATGCTGCGGGCACCAAGACCGGTCCGCTGGTCGACTTCGCCAACGCGGTCACCGGTTTCGATGTCATCGTCGGCGATCACACCGACCAGCAGTTCCAGGCCACCATCAACGGTGCGCTGGTGACGGAGAACCTCAGCGCCGGCAAGTCGTATTCGGCCACCACCGTGGTGGTGCAGCGGGGTGGGCCCGACGGGGAGAACGAGCGCCAGCAGCAGGGCGACAACGATGACCAGAGTGACGGCGCCGGCGACGACCGGGACACCGTGATCTCCAAGGACGTCCGGTTCGTGACCCCGTTGGTCAGCGGGGTCACTCCCGACCCGCAGGTCGCCGCGCGGATCGCCGACTACCGCACCCAGGTGCAGGCCAAGTTAGACGCTCCGATCGGCACCGCGTCCGCCGAGTTGCCCCGCGGTGCCGAGCGCACCAGCGAGGTGGCCATCGGCAATGTGGTCGCCGATGCGTTGCGCGCCACCTACGGCACGCAGATCGCCTTCACCAACGGCGGTGGCCTGCGCTCGGCATTACCGTCGGGGTATCAGCCGGCGAACAAGTCCCTGCGCCGCACCAGCCCCGGTTATGCCGCGGGGCCACCGTTCGACCTGGTGCTCGGGGACGCCTACACGTTGCTGCCGTTCGGCAACGTCGCGGTGACCAGGACGGTGAGCGGTGCGCAGTTGTGGGCCGCACTGGAGCGCAGCGTCAGCAGCGCTCCGTCGGCGAGTGGGGGTTTCCTGCAGGTCTCCGGGTTCCGGTTAAGCTACGACGCCAGCAAGCAGGCTGGGTCCCGGGTGGTCTCGGTGGCGTTGGACGACGGGACGGCGATCGCGAACAGCCCGTCCGTGAGCATCACCGCGACGACGAACAACTTCACCAACAGCGGTGGCGACGGGTACACGATGCTCGCCGACGGTCAAGGCGTCACCCGGGACCTGTTAGCGACGGTGGTCGCGAACTACATCACCGCGCAGGGTTCGGTGTCACCGGTGGTGGGGGGTCGCATCACCCGGGTGGGCTGAGTCGCTTCGGGGTGTAAGAGGCGCTGAGATGTGAGGAACGGTCTGCGTACCCGAGCACCTGCTCGGCGAACCGGTCGAAGTCGCCGAGCCAGCACCTCGTGCACCCGTTCGGCCGCGATGTCCTCGTAGTGGTGGACCAATCGGTTCCGCATCCGAGCCATCGGTGCGAGTTCCGCGGCGAAGGCCGGGTCGAGTACTCGGCCAGCTCGCGGAGTATGCGGACGTACCCGGCGAGCAGCGCAACGAGCTGCTCCAGGCGCGGGCGGTCACCACGGCTCAACCGCCCGGTCCGCGCGCGCTGCGCCATGGCGGCGAGGTAGCGGTCGCGGAAGGGCTTGAAGTCCAGGAATTCCCGCTCGACCGCGGCGCGGTGACGCACCCGCGCGACGTCGTCGCGGCTGAATACGGTTCCGCCGGCGACGATGCGTTAGGCCAACCACAGCGGGGCGTCTTCCAGCACGACCAGGTCGACGTCCTCGCGTCCCAGCGCGCCGACGATGGCGTCGTGCAGCCGCGCGTCGTCGAGCAGGGCGCCCCTGGGGTGCACCGACACCGCGAGGTCGACGTCACTGCTCGGCCGGTCCGTCCCCTCGGCCACCGACCCGAAGACGTAGGCGAACCGCACCCGGGCGTCGGCGGCGAACACCGGCTCCAACCGGGCGGGATCGACCGCAGACATACGTGCAGTGTGCTCCTTGTCGGGCGCCCGACAGTCGACCGCCGGCCAGCCTCAGGACGCCGCCGACTTCAGGGTCAAGCCGACGACGGGGATCGGGCGTTGTGTCATGGACTGGTAGTGCGCGAAGCCGGAGAACCGCCTGGCCTGCTCGGCGAACACAGTGGCTCGGTCCGGTTCGGGTAGCACGTCCGCGTCGGCCCTCAGGTTGGCCGTGCCCACTTCGACGCCCACATCGTGCGGGTTGGCGACGAGGTTGTGGAACCAGGCCGGGTTGTTGTCGGACCCCGCGGCTGAGGCGAAAACGTAGATCCGGTTCGCGTCGCGGTCGTCGGCCAGATACATCATCGGGTTGGTGCGTCGTTGCCCGGACCTCGCCCCAGTCGTGGTCAACAGCAGAACGGGCGCGGAGCCGAAGGTCGCTAGTCGTCCTCCGCTGGCGCGGAACTCGGCGATGTTCGCTTCGTTGAAGGCTGTTATCTGTTCTTTGTTCACGATGATCACCATTCCGTCGGTGTCGGTGGTTTGTTGCAACCGGGCGGTCAGAAGTCGATCGCTGGGCTGATGCCGTGCGCCGCTGAGGCTGCGGCGATCTGCTCTGGGGAAGGCAGGTCGCCACCAGGGCTGGGCAGCGTGCGCCGTGTCGTCGGGGTCCCGATGTCGCTGATGAGTTCGTCGAAGCCTCCCGGTGCGGTGATGAGCAGGGTGCGGCCGGGCCCGTCGTCGGACACGACGAAGCCGTGCGGCACTGCGCGGGGCAGGAACACCAACGAGTCGGGCCCGGCGTGCCAGGTCTGCGGCCCGCACCTGACGGTGAACTGCCCGTCGAGGACGTAGAAGACCTCATCGTCGCGGTGGTGGATGTGGGGCGGCGGGGCGTAGCCGGCTGGGACGCGGTGGTCAACGATGCTCAGGCCGCCACGGGTAGCGGTCGAGCCGACCTTGGTAATGGTGAGTGACCCGAGCCAGTCGTAGGCCTCGCCGTCGTCGCCGGTGAGGACGAATCCGCGCGCCGTGTCGTTGCTGTCGTCTTGTGGTGACGTCATGACGTTTCCCTTCGATGGTGCGTGTCGTGGGGTTCTTGTGTCGGGGTGGCTACCGTGCGGGGACGACGACGACCTTGCCGCGCAGCTCGCCCGCGTCGCTGCGTGCATGCACCGAGCCGAGTTCGTCGAGTGCGCGGGTCTCGGCGACGTCTACCCGCAGCTGCCCGGCGTCGACCTGCGCCACGAGCTGGCGCAGCTGCGCAGCGTCGCTGCGGACGAACAGGTTGACCACTCGCACAGTTGCCGGAACGTCTTCACCCGGTCCAGGCGGCACCGTGGTGACGAACGTGCCACCGGCCGCGACCAGCCCGGCAATCGCGGCCTGCTCGGCGGGCGTCGCCGGGGCAAGGTTGAGAACCACATCAATTGTGCGGCCGACGGAGTCGATGACCGACGCCGAGGTGTGATCGATCACCTCGTCGGCGCCGTTTCTGCGGACCGCCTTGTCGCTGCGGGGGCTCGCGGTGGCGATCACATGGGCGCCGGCTTGTTTGGCGAGTTGCACCGCGAGGCCGCCGACGGACCCGCCGGCACCGTTGACGAGGATGCGCTGACCCGATTGCAGACCGGCCTCGTCGAACAGGGCCTGCCAGGCGGTGAGCCCGGCCGACGGCAACGCCGATGCTTCCGCGAGCGGGATGCTGGTCGGCGCTGACACCAGCGCATCGGCCGGGGCCAGGACGTACTCCGCTGCCGTACCATCCTCGTGCATAGGCAGGAAACCCACGACGGCCTGACCGAGTTCGAACCCGGTGACTCCGTTCCCAAGCGCTGCCACCGTCCCGGAGATGTCGAAGCCCGGTACGTGGGGGAACGTCACGGGGAACACGCCCTGCAGGTAGCCGGCGCGGATCGCGGCGTCGACGGGGTTGAACGCGGAACCGGCGATCTGGACGAGCACTTGGCCCGCCGCCGGTGACGGACGCTCGGCGTCCTCATAGCGCAGGACAGTCCGGTCTCCGTACTCGTAGTAGCGCATTAGCTTCATGGTGTCTCTTTCTCATGTGGCTGGTTCGCGTGGCTGGCAACATAGCTAACAATTCGCGTGGCTGGCAACATAGCTAACAACGTGGCTAACCACATATCTGTTCCCCGTTCCCGTATGCCGCCGTCCAGTAACGTGGTCAGCCACCTAAACGGAGGAACCGGATGACACCCACCGCCGCCACGACGCCAGCAACCCCAACGCCTTTGGGTGAAGGTGGTCGCCCGGCCCCCATCGCACCGCTCAGCTACGCGATCTTTCTGTTGGCCAGGGCACACCGGGCCTACGCCGCCGAGCTGCTCCGCCAGCACGGGCTGCACCCGGGCCAGGAGTTGCTGCTCATGCAGCTGCTCGAACGCGACCATCAGACCCAGGCAGAGCTGCTCGACACCGCCGGCCTGGACCACTCGACGCTGAGCAAGTCCCTGCAGCGGATGCAGGTGGCGGGTCTGCTGACGCGGCAGCCCTCAGCGCAGGACCGGCGCGCGATGGTCGTCTCGCTCACCGCCAAAGGCCATCGGATGCGGGAACCGCTCACCCAGATGTGGAACACGCTGGAAGAGAAAACCCTGCGCGGCGTCGAACCCGGCCGAGCCGACGCGCTCGTGCGGTCCCTGAATGGCGTCCGGCAGGCCATCGTGAACCGGGCCCGCCAAGACGGCACGCCCGACCTGCAGCGACGACGGTGATCAGCCGGCGATGGCTCGTCCGACGGCCTGGGTGGAGGCCCGCTTGCGCAGCTGAGGTGCGAACATCTCGCGGCGGTGCCGGTTCCCGACTTCGATCGCACTGACCATCAGGGCCACTCCGGCTGAGACGATGCCGGGTTCGTCCCAGCTCAGGGTCGTCAATGCTGGCGCGACCAACTGCGACGTCAAATGATCGTCGTAGCCAAGCACGGACAAGTCCTGCGGGATTCGCAACTCTCGGCGGTGCGCTGCCAGGTAGACGCCGTATGCCATCGAGTCGCTCATCGCGAAAGCGGCGGTGGGGCGATCCTCCGCGGCGAGGACCACCTCGGCAGCCGCCGCGGCCGATGCCGCCGAGGCGGCCGAGTGCACCAAGGTGACCTGCAGGCCCAATTCGGCGCCGATCTGGGTCGCGAGCAGGTCGGCCGGGCGCTCTGGCGTGCGCGGCAACGACGGCGTGAACACCGCGATCCGCCGATGGCCGAGTTCGGCAAGGTGTCCCAGCGCAATCGCGACGCCGCGCCGGTTGTCGAAGAGCACGCATCCTGCGTCCGGTGCAGCAGGCAGGGCGTCGCCGATGGTCACCACCGCAGTGGATTCCGTCAGCTCAGCCCAGTAGTCGGCTTCGGGGTCCAAAGGGGACACAAGTATTCCGTCTACCTGCTGGTCGTGTAGTTGCCGGACCAGTCGAGCTTCCCGTTCGGGATCACCGTTGGCGTCTGCGATGATCGCGTACCGGTCCAGGTCCAGCAGTGCCCGCGACAAGCCCACCGCGAGGGTCTGCTGCCAGAGATCTTCCAAGGATCCGAACAACACCCCCACGGTGCCGGTCCGTCCGCTGGCCAGCGCCCGCGCGATCGGGTTGACCTCATAACCCAGCTGCCGGGCGACTTCGCGCACGCGCGCCTGAGTCTCTTCGGGCACCTGAAGGCCACGCAACGCATACGACACGGTTGCCGCAGAAAGCCCCGAGGCCTCGGCGACGTCGTTGAGGGTCGTCCGACGACGTCGCTGCGGCACAACGGGCAGCGTACGGCCAGGCACGACGGTATACGCCGGGTTGCGGGCGCCCACCCAGTCCGTTTGGTCCGGCTTCGCAGGGCAGTGGTCATCTCGGCGGCAGCTCGGCCTCGTCTCGTCACTGGCGTCCTTGACGGTGAAGCGATTAACTGAAACCCTTCAGTGAAGGGCTTCAGTGAGGGTTACAGGCTAAGCGGAGGTGGAGGACGGCGGTGGTCGTGCGGGTCGACTGTCACCAGCACCTGTGGCCTGCGCCGTTCATCGAGGCGCTGCGGATGCGGCAGGCACCACCGAGGTTGCGGGGCTGGACGTTGGAGACCGTGGGGGAGCAGCCCATGCTCATCTCACCCCTGGACCACGAACCGGGTGCTCGGGCTGCCAGCGAGCTGGCGGCTGGGAACCAGCGAGCGCTGATCTCGTTGTCTAGTCCGCTCGGCATCGAATACCTGCCTGCTGATGAATCCGCGCAGCTGCTCGATGCCTGGCATGACGGTGCCGCGTCGCTCGGCGAGCCGTTCGAGTTGTGGGCGTCGGTCAACGTCGCCAGGCCCGACCTCGATCAGCTGAAGGTGGTGCTTGCTCGAGACCGGGTGGTGGGACTCCAGCTCCCGGCGACCGCGCTGAGCGACGCCGCTGGCGTGCAACGGATGGGTGACGTCCTGGACGTACTCGCACGGTCCGACCTACCTCTGCTGGTGCACCCTGGACCGGTCGCCAACTACCACCGCGGGTCCCCACCGTGGTGGCCGGCGATGGTCCCCTACGTCGCTCAGCTGCAGGCGGCGTGGTTCGCGTGGCATGTCGCCGGCCGCGCCGCTCATCCCACACTGCGGGTGGCTTTCGTTGCCCTCGCCGGCCTCGCCCCGTTGCACCACGAGCGCCTGACGGCCAGAGGGGGCGCGCTCGGCGAGATCGACCCGCGAATCTACTACGAGACCTCGTCCTACGGCCCCCGGGCAATAGACGCCACTGTCCGAGTCGTGGGCGTAGACGCAGTAGTCCACGGGTCGGACCGGCCCTACGCGGAATCCTCAGATCCGGGTCTCGGAGATGCCTTCTCCCACGCGATGTTTGTCGTGAATCCTCACCACTTATTGACAGGCGATACGAGATGAGTACCAGTGCGCTCGCGTTCGATCTACCGGCGTTGCCCGGGCGGCCGCTATCGGAGGAGGAGCTGAAGGCCCTCGTCGGTCAGTTGGCCGACCGCCCAGAATTATGGCAAAACCGGGTTGCCTTCGACACCGCTGGCCGCCATTTTGCTTCGCTCTACCGCGATGGCGACGTCGACATCTGGCTGCTGTGCTGGAATACCGTCGACGACACCGGCTGGCACGACCACGACACTTCCTCAGGCGCTGTGGCGGTTGTCCGTGGCGCCGTACGAGAGGCAATTCCGCGGCTGAACGGTGACCCGACGAGCACCGTGGTCGAGGCCGGATCAATGTTCTCGTTCGGCCCTGAACACATCCACCGGATGTCCGGCGCCGTCGATGGCTCGGTGTCGATCCACGCCTACTCGCCACCGCTGTGGCGGATGGGGCAGTACTCGTTCGGAGTGGATGGGTCGATGCGCCGACGATCCCTCAGCTACGCCGATGAGCTACGACCGGTGGATCCGGTGGTCGCCGTCGCCTGATCCGGCCCGCAGCGGAAAGCGAAGTCTTTCAGGGTGCCCGAGGCCGACGAGGCCGCTTTCGTAGGCGATGATCACCAGCTGGGCGCGGTCGCGGACGTCGAGTTTGGTCATCGCGCGGTTCACGTGGGTCTTCGCGGG
>JAABUS010000224.1_pt1 | contig 143009 bp, 145 predicted proteins | sample 5560161 | NCBI WGS metagenome assembly JAABUS01 (sample SAMN10711885, study PRJNA513376) | rock metagenome | isolation source: Antarctica rocks | place: Antarctica: Victoria Land, Trio Nunatak nord | collected 2016-01-04 | reverse complement strand
TATAGATTTCGCGCTGGATTTCTGCGAAGGTCGGCGATTTTAGGATTTTCGCCGACCTACGCCAAGCCTTCGCAGAAATCTAACGCGAAATTAACGAAATCCCCTTTACTGCTATATATATAGCTTTCATTTCTCTAGAAATTTCGTAGGTATTAGAGCCATACCTTATTAATATACCCTGAAGTTCTAACAGGTTTATAATAGGTGGTTGTGGTATATCAGCCAGGATTATAATTTTTGGATTTTGGATTTGGTGGGGTGTCGCGGAATTTCAAAAAAAAGTTTTTGGCCTATCATTAGTTAAATAGGGGTACAGTAAGGCTCCAAAAGCCTACTTTCACCACTCGTCAATGCACGACGGGAGGTCAGAGCTGCGCGAAACCTTATAAAGACCGTTCGATGTCAGCTCAAAGCTGGTGTAAAAGGCCACCATTTCTGTTTTTTGTATTTGGATTATGGGATGAAAACAGGAACTGTATATCTATCTAGAAGTCTCACAGCTTTATCATCAGGGTGTAGGTGAACGGGTGTCGCTGGGAAGGACAGTAGATTCAGAGTTTTCTATTTCGTAATTCGATTAAGATATGTTATGACCAGAATTTTCGGCTCACTGAAAACCAAATACCCATTGCTACTTTGTTCTCATATAAATATCTCGGAATCAAATGTTTGCTACTTGAATTGATCTTCCGTGACCCCTTTCCCCATCGCACTCGTCGAGCTCACACCCCCAGTAAGCATCCTCAGCGTATTATCAATCAGATTCGCTCCACTCCATTTCTGGTGCGTGACCACATCTATCTTGCCTTCAATCTCGGGCTCCTGGACAAGCTCTCCGTACGCACGCATACCCTGCTTAGCGAACGCTTTTGAGAATTGGTCGCTGATGAGAGCGGTGGTGTGCAAGCCGGCGAGGGTGATGAATTGCCAGCAGTATCCGAGCTTGGCGAGACGTTTGATATAGGTCTCTTGTTCGTCGCGAGGCATGGCTGCTTTCCAATTGAAAGAGGGAGAAAGGTTGTAGGCAAGTCTGTGGAATTCATTAGCAACGGACCGCAAATCGGGGGAAGGGGCTACATACTTCTGCTTAGGCCAAACAGCATGAACGCCGTTGGCAAACTCCTCAGCTTGCTTGAAGTCCGGCTTCGCGCTCTCCATCCATATCAAATCCGCATACGGAGCAAACGCGATAGCACGGTTCACAGCGCACTGACAGCCACCTTGGTAGCGGTAGTAGCCCTCTCGTGTCCTTGGCGAGTCCCAGTCCCAATGAACATCGACTCCTGTGAGGCCTTTGGCGATGGCTCTAGATTCACTGTTGCTCTTGCCCTTGGTCAACTTTCGGAATTCCTGAACCAAGGCAGCCTTGTTGACGTGCACGCCAGCTTTGATGGCGTCTTCGACTGCTTCGGGGAAGAGCTTGAGACCTGCTTGAGCGGTCCATTGGTCCTCGATGGCTTGAAGCTGTTCGCCAGATTTGCCAGCTTGTTCAGCCGCTACCATCAATTCGTTCAGGGGCTGCAATGCTGGGTTTGTCATGCCGAGGATGAATCCATGGTCTCGGGGGTCAATTGTAGATGTGATGAGAGTGGCCGCTTCAGAGTCTGTTCGGGCAACAGCCAGAAGGTCGGTTCCCATAATATCTGCCTGCGCTCTAATGGCTACCAAGCGGTTGATGTGTTCACTGATGGGCACCAGCACTTTGCCAGCCATGTGACCACATTTCTTCGTTCCTGGCGCCTGGTCTTCGATGTGTATACCCGCTGCACCTTTCTCCATGAAGAGCTTTGTCAGCTTGAGGATTGCTGTGAGACCTCCGTGTCCAGTATCAGCATCTGCCACCATAGGTCGTAGGAAGTCGGTATTGGCAACGCTGCCACGGTTGGCCTTTGGAGTGGTAATCCGCTCTTCCCTCTGCTTCCTGTCGTGAAATAGCTGGGCCATGAAGAGGTGCTGGACTTTGTTTGGAACAGTGTTCTGTACATGAATTAGCCTTTGGAATATAATTCATGGCTACGGCTATTGTACCATTGGGTAATCTGCCAGATCTGGAGATGGCTCGTCTGTCGACGAAGCAGTGGAGGAGCACTGCCAGCCGGAGACGTAGACAGTGTCTAAGTATTTGGCCATCTGCGTAAGCATGGTTGGGTCCAGGCAGCCGTAGGTATAACTGGTGTCTGCATCCTGTGCCTCGTCATGAGCATTGTATCCAAACTGCCAACATGTCTACGACCTACCTTGAATCTGCCTTCTAAAATGTTCCACAGCTTCTTGCTCATAGCATTGCTTGGGTATTCGATCTTGAGATTCCCCCTCTTAGCAACGATTTGCTCAGCCGTAAACGGCCTTTTGGTGTATCTCCATCGTGAATCTGTCCACCATTCCTTGACTGCAGCAACGTCCGCTTGGTAGAGCTGGTCTTCGTGATCTATGGAAGACATTGGTACAGCATACAAGAATGGCTTCTGGCCTGCCAGGATTGCTTTGGTGGAAGATAGCTTCCACGACTGTTGCTAGGTGGAGATGGGAGGAATGCGTTTGGGAACAAAGAGCTGGCATGATCAGGGTGGGAGGAGCCACACGTGTTTATGAACGTCACGGTAAAGTCGGAAGCCTTCGGGCATGGGGCCGCATAGGCTCTGGATTTGGGCCATCTTGTATGGCTGAAGTTGGGTTTGCCTCCGGTCCAAGGGAGCTACAATTTGTGGGGAAGTACGGCTACGTCTTTGGCCCCAAAAATTTCACGGCACCTACACATTGCGCTGTTTACGGTCATACACAAAACGTAGCAATTTCTAGGTAGGCATTGATCATGTACGAGGAACATAGATGCCCTTATGATTCCGTGGTGGAGCATTGACGAAAATCAGAGTCATGCGCGGCGCGCTCTCGCCTCGGCTCGTTTGCTTTTAGCGTATTCATGAAGCTGTCGAATCCTTGGCATTTTTTTTATTTCTCATTTTCCCCGCCACAGTAGTACTACCAGTACCAGCTCTACAAATAATGTTTCTAATACATCAACCTTATATGAGTAGATAGCTCTGCTCAAGGTAATCCTAACGCCGTAGGAGTCAGCTTAATCGAATAAATCCAATCGAAGATATCAGGGGTTGAAATCTGGAATTAATCCCTACTAAACCGAGCAACCGTATTCCAAGCCTTATAACTCAACGAATACTTTCTTAATCTATCTAATTTCTACCGCGTTAGAATCGCCTTGAGCAGAGCTATCTACTATGTAAGGTTAATATACTAGGAACGTTATTTGTAGAGCTGGTACTGGTGGTACGGCTGTGGTGGGGAAGATGAAAAAATAAAAAAATGCCAAGGATTCCGCAGCTTCATGAATACACTAATTCTGCAAGTGTAGACTAAAGTTTCCCTCGATATTACCTGTAAGTGCATATACGCCAAGCATTTTCTGTTCGCACTTCGCCCTTTCCAGCATTTTCCATGACATTAGCATCCCGTCCACTTGCCAGGATGGATGACTTGCAGAAGAGGCACCGCCAGGAGCAGAAGGACCTTCAGGCTAAGGTGACGCAAAAGAAGAAGTCAGCTACCAAGAACACACGCAAAGGAGTCAACGATGACTGTACGGTACTTGAAAGACAGCTCAAGGAGAGACAAGGAGCCGAGATCTCCGCTTTAAGCAGCGAGCATGTCGCAGAAATTAAGGACGACGAGAAACCACACGTCGATACTCCAGGAGAGCCAAACACCGAGGAAATGTCCGAAGATATTAATAAATCGATGAGCGCTTTATCAATGTCTAGAACCCCGGCAATTAACGGTCAAGCCAAAAAGCCAAACCGTCAAAAGGGACGCTTAGCCAGGCGAGCTGCTGAACAACAGGCTGCAGCAGAGCAGGCGCAAAAGGAAGCGGCTGATCTGCCGAACCTGCGTGATCAGGAGCGAAATTCGATGCGTGAGGCTTACACATCGAGAGGTCTCAAAGAGCGCGAAATCCGATCCGATGGCCATTGCTTGTATGCAGCAGTCGCGGATCAGTTGCAAAGCTCAGACATGGGCTTGGCTCCGAGAATCGAACTAGACTTCCTGGTGGATGCTAACGATAAGGAATCTTCGACCCCTGGTTACAAAACCACAAGGCTAGTCGCAGCAGCTTATATTTTCCAAAACGCGGATGACTTTACGCCCTTCCTTGAAGAGCCTTTAGACCAATACGTGCGGATGATCAGGGAAACCGGGGAGTGGGGTGGACATCTCGAAATACTGGCGCTGGCCAAGGCATATCAAGTTGACATCAATGTCTTATATGGCAACGGCAAGGTTGACAAGATTGAATGCGGCAGCGACACCACGACAGAGCAAATCTGGCTTGCATATTACCGCCACAGCTTTGGGCTTGGTGAACATTATAACTCCTTGCGCGGAGCCAATTGATTTAGGCTGATACGCGACCATCGCTGATTATTGATTTCGTGATTGTATACTGGGTCACGCGTCAAAAGCTCCTGGCTAATGTTCTTAATGCCGCCACACGCTCACCCAGTCCGTTACTTGACCATCGGGACCCTTGCCAATCGCATGTGTCCGCTCCGGTTGCCAATGAGCAATCCGCTTCAAGGCTGCAGGGCTGTTTGGAGCCGAGACGCCTTCTTTGACATGGCCTGTGTCGTCGTCATATGGAAGTCCTTTGCCAGGACGGGCGAGGTGCTCTGTATACACGGGTGGCGGCAAAGCGTATGGTGGACCACCGATCTTAGGGTCTTTCGCGCTAGGAAATTCGATGCAAATCAAATTACCGTCTCTACCAAGGAGCTGTGACATACGGAGGGCCCAGTCGGGACGGAAACTGGGTGGGAGTGCAGAGAGAAACTATATCAATCAGTCAGCTACCGAGACGGGCGAAACTGTTTTGGCTGGACGAGGTCGTTCTCACCGTATAGTCATAGATCAAATCGACTTTCCCATCGCCCTCGACGTTCTTCATCCAATCAGTACCGAAGAAGTCGCCAAACATGAATGTCACTTTTCCCACACCAGCTTTCTCATCTCGCACATGATACCAGTCTCCATGGGTCTCTTGCTCCTCATAGCACCTCTTCACAGCCGTCTCGCTAACTTCGAGGCCAAAAGCGTCATACCCAAAGCTCGCCAGTAATAGTACATCGTACCCCTTTCCGCATCCTGGCACCAGCGCTCGCTTTCTCCGCCTACTCCCAGATGCATCTTCTATGAAGCATGTACCCAAAAGGTCTTGGCGATCCGCGAGGGTATCTACAAGAGCGGGATTTGATGCACCACGATCCCATGGGAGGAAGTCGCCCTTGTCCCAGAGATCCGACCATTTATTTGGGTGCTTGGACGTGTCGCCAGCGAAGTGCGACATCAACCGCGCTCTGTCTTGCTGTAGCGTCATGGCGCTACTGAATGCTCGAACTTCACAACGACGAAGAGAAACCGAAAGAAAACCCGACAGTATGGTACCCTCGAGAATCCTGGGGTTGATTGGTAAATTGACAACCAGCGTTGCTCTTCACATGCAGCCGAAATTTGAACTAGCAATAGAAATATTCGTGTCAAAGTGACTGGTGGTTCCTGTCGGAGCTCATACACGCTTACCAGCTCCAAGTCCAACTCTGCCCCTATCTCAGCCCTTGCGGATCAGTCACTTCAATATTAAACATGCGGATGGTGCGGGGATCCGATGCTCCTCTAAACATTGGACCCTTGATCCATGACGCAACCGACGCGGCCCGCTTCCGCTCTTCCCTGGTGATAACATAAGTAGAGGCTAAAATCTAGGACGGATGCTCGGCACGCAGACTTCACCCACCAGGTCCAACTAACGATTGATAGCATCATTTCGCAAGGGTGCTTTCAACAATGATTGCCCCCTCCATTTATTGCCGGCGTCGGCTTTGTTCTGTACAGCTGTATCTCCTTTACACTGGGTCCTTGAGTGGTAGAGAGCCTAGCTCGCGTTCTCGTACTTTGTACGAATACCAACCGCCGTAATCGGAAGGTGAGTAGATCTTACTGTCAGTCTCAAATAACGGCCGAGTACTGACCAACTTCTTTAGAGGTCTTCGTCTGCTATCCTACTACAGACTATGAGTTCCTTTCACTACGTCCCTTCCTCAGAAGTCTGCCGTTCTCGATAATAGCTACAGCAATGGATCAAGATACCGCTCGAGTTGGTGCTCAGGAACTCGACCGTGAGTCTCTCAAGAAAGGAGTCCCGCCGGACTTCGGAGAGAAAATCACTGATGAGTCGAGCCCGCACACCTCACAAACCTCAATTGACCCTGAGAGAAGACCTGGAGTCAGGGAAAATCATGATGTTGAAGCGGTGGTTAGGGAAGAAGTGACTCCTGCACCAGAGAAGGTCCCCCGCTCGAAACGTCGAGGTCTCTTCGGACGATTCACTCTACTTGCGGAAGTCAAGGAGCCAAAGCACTATCCTCGAAGGACGAAATGGTGGATCACGTTCGTCATCGCTTTGGCAGCTGTGGCAGCGCCTATGGGAAGTGCCATCGTCTTCCGTAAGTCTTCGGGATTCCTACAATGGCAGGCTTGGTATCAGGATAAGTGGCAGTCTTGGACGTTAGTGCACGCCTTAAGCATAATATATCCTCCAATTGAGCAGGACGAAGGCCATCCACACCTATTCAAGAGCCCAAGAACGCGCAATCGCGATCTATCTTGAGCCCTGGTAGGGTGATACCTTGCTCTAGAGGGAATTAGTATTGCGAATTTTCGGCTCTGTAGCCCTCGCAACTGCCCCTTATTCTTATACCAGCGCTGATGCTATTGTCGTAGCTCTTACTGACAGACTACAGCATCCCTCCTTCAAATTTCTGAAGATCTTCATACCTCGCCGACAATCACCAACTTCTCATCAGCTTTCTACATGCTCTCTATGTCGATATTCCCCCTCTGGTGGTCGTCCTTCTCAGAAACCCTTGGCCGTCGTACGATATACCTCACGTCTTTCACCCTCTTCCTGCTGTGGAACATCCTCGCCGCCATATCAGACAATATTGCTATGCTGATAGTTATGCGAGTTCTCGGTGGCGGAGCAGCAGCTAGCGTGCAAGCAGTCGGGGCCGGTACAATTGCGGACATTTGGGACGTACATGAGCGCGGGAAGGCGATGGGCATCTTCTACCTTGGGCCATTGTAAGGCACTGTTTGGAGTTTTCTTCCCTTTCTGATGCCCTTTCTGGAGTCTTAAGGCATTGGTTCTGGTGTAGAATCGTGGGTTCTTACCCCTAATACTCCCGAGACATGTCTTCATCCCCAAACTCTTGTCGAAAGAATTATGCTGATTCCGAAAGCGCCAGATGTGGCCCATTGTTTGCACCGATCATTGGAGGCGCTCTGGCCGAGAAGCTTGGCTGGAGGAGCACGCAGTGGTTTCTTGCCATATACGGAGGTGCTGTACTTATCTTCTTGTTCTTTGCATTGCCAGAAGTAAGTTCTGATGAATTTAGTAAGCTTATGAGTCCAGATCTAATCCGTATCCTAGACACTCAAAGCCAAAAAGTCTCCAAGCCAAGATGTCGACAGCGAACTCGAGCCCAAACGCCCAAACCTAACCCGTACCACCTCCCGTGCCCGCGAGATCCACCTCAAATCCCAGAAATACATCCGTCTAACCAAACGCATTTTCCTTGACCCCCTCAAAATAATCCTCTACCTCCGCTTCCCCGCCGTCCTAATAACAGTCTACTACGCCTCCATAACATTCGGCAGCCTCTACCTCCTCAACATCTCTCTCCAAACCACCTTCTCCGCTCAACCCTACAATTTCTCGACTACCATCGTCGGCCTAACCTACATCCCCAACTCGATCGGCTACGTCCTCGCCTCCCTTTTCGGCGGCAAATGGACCGACAAGATCATGGCCAGGGAGGCTCGAAGAGCCAACCGCTACGACGAACACGGCGAGCTGATGTACCGCCCCGAAGACCGCATGCGCGAAAACGCGTGGATCGCAGCCTTCCTCTATCCAGCAGCGCTAATCTGGTACGGCTGGACAGCCGAAAAGGGCGTCTTTTGGGTTGCCCCTTTGATCGCAAACTTTTTCTTCGGAATCGGCTCGATGTTGATTTTTGCCATGGCGACTACTATGCTGACGGAGTTTATGCCGAAGAATGCTAGTAATGGGGTTGCGTTGAATAATTTTATTAGAAACATTTTTTCGTGTATTGGCGCTGTTGTTGCGCAGCCGCTTATTAGTGTGATTGGGAATGGCTGGCTTTTTACGGGGGTGGGGGTTATTGCGGCGGGGAGTAGCGCGGTCGTGTGGGCGATGAAGAGGTATGCGAGTGTTTGGAGGGAGAGGATGGATAGGGAGTTGGACTGAAGAGGGGGTTTGGGGGTTGAGATGGGGAAAGGGGTGGTGGGAGGAGGATGTTGGCTTGACGATTGACGATTGTTTGCATTAGCTATTGGCATGGGAGTATTTGCAGCATCTGCGTTTTGAGAGCACCGCATATGGTTGCTGGGCATTAGATCTAGGACTTCGTGTGTAAAGTTTGGGGCAAGGTACGTCAATATTCTCAAAAGGAGATAGGGTCATGATACACACATAGCCAGTCGACAAATGTTTGAACATACTTCTTGTCGATTGAGACTTGATTAGCTATCTAACCGGTCGAGTCATAAGCCTACCATGAACTATAATCTCCTGCCCAGTGATATACATCGCCTCATCACTAGCTAAACACAGCGCGGCTTGAGCTACTTCCCGTGCATCACCCCTATTGAAAGATCAGCAATGCTCTTTCGATTTCGGCTTAAAAGTAGCACGCTCACATTTTTTCCTGTGGGCACTTGAGCATCCCTCTTAGCACTAAAGCCTTCGTAATCCGCGTTTGCATACTTATCGGCAAGCACCTTTACCAATGGCGTATCAATCAGCCTCAGCACCACAGTATTCATTTGTATCTTCCTCTTTGCATAAATCACCGCAATCGTTTTTGTGAATTGGATTATAGCAGCTTTAGTGGCTGCGTAGGCGACTACCGGCTTGCCAATATACCGTAGCCCTGCCGCTGAAGAGATATTGACGACGCAGCCGCCTGCGGCCTGCGATTCCATTATGGGTAAGACAAGGTCACAGAAGAGATATACGCTCTTGAGGTTGATGTCTGTTTGTCTATCCCATACCTCCTCACTCATTTTCGCAGGGCCACCAAGCGGCCGACGTTGTTGACCAATATATTGATCCGCCCATGCTTCGCTATGCAAGCATTGACGAAGTCTTTGACGTTCTTTGACGAAGTGGCATCGCCGTGCATGACTGTGACATTTCGTGATGGGGATTCGGCGCGGATTTGAGAAGCAGCGCGTTCGGCGGTATCTAGGTTGATGTTAAAACCGAAGATTAGGGCGCCTTGACGCGCGAAGAGGGTTGCTAATTTTGTGCCGTTGCCCCACCCCTCGCCTATGCAACCGATTCCGGAGATGAGAACGACTTTTGAGGTGAAGTCGTGAAGGGGCATTGTGGGGTTTGGAGCTCGATTGGTACCGAACGAATGGGGAGTATCGTGGAAGGGAAGGAGCAAATGCGGCAAGATGTATGAGATGTTTGCGACCGTAGAACCTTCGAGCGTAGTGTTAATAGCATAGAAGCTTTGTGGAGAAGGCCAGCAACGTTATTGAACGGGATGGCCCCGCCGTCTGTTATAATAATAATCAATAACGCAGTGCGAGCGAGCTCTTTACTGGGCTCAACCAGCGGAGTTGACGAGCATTCCCAGCATCCCCTCGGTCTGCCACGCTTGTTGTGATCTTTCGACTTCCATGCGGACGCCTCGATGTAGTCGAGCCATAAGACGGTCAATCTCTGGAGATTCTCCCATGTTCGCAGAGTACAGATCGAGGATGAGCATGCCGATATCGACACAGAGATTGACATAGCGAGGGTTGGTGATATGCGTGCAGACCCACTTGAAGATCGGCTGGAGAGAAACATCATCTCGACCAGACAATGCAGTGCGGGTCGCTGAGCGATGGCGAAGAGCAGTCAATACAGTCACCTGACTGGGCAGATCATGAGTATCGAGCACCTCGTCGAGAGCAGCTGCGTATTTGCCCTTTCGTAGTAGGGTCTCCCATATTTTGGGCTTGTAGTTGCCTTTCGTCCTACCCTCGATGATAACGTCTGCGCCTTCGCCGGTAAAGTCCTGTCCTCGAAAGCGCTTCTCCCATCCCTTCGACCTTTTCCTGGCTTTCTTACGGTCGAGCTCCTCGACGTTGCCTTCGATCAGTGCCTGCATCTCTTTCTGCCTTTCCCTTTCCTTCACTTTTTGTTGGCCAGAGAGCCTGGTCTTGATCGAGAGATTGCCGTTCTGCAGACCAACAACCAGATGACGATCGTCTCGCGCTGTTCCAGAACTGATGAGGCATAGCGACAGGATTGGGGATGGGTATTTGGATCCAGCGACGACATTCCAAGCCGTAGTCTCGAAGACTTTGAGGTGGCCGTCCAGTCCACCACTCACAAGTCTAGTATTATTCGAAGCAAGGCTCAAAGATGTCACAGTCTTCTGATGGTTCTTCAGTAGTTGCAGCGGTCTAGCTGCAACCAAATCCAGCACCGAAATCTGATTGTCTGCAGCCGCCAGGATTGTAGTTCCAGAGGGCATTGGCAAGACATCCTCAACAGGTGCAGAATGTTTAAATGTCATAACCGCATTCGCCGGTATCCTTGGATCCCACAGTCTCACCGTCTGATCGTAGCTTCCTGAGACCAGTAGACTCGACGCCTGCCCTGGCATAAAAGCCGCACTCCTTATGTAGTCTTGGTGGCCAACAAATGTAGATGTGCTGTCTTGACTCGGAAGATCCCATAATCTGATTGTACGATCATCACTTGCGCTCATCAACGTTGTTGGTTCAATTGGCGAGAATTTCGTGGCCCATACTGGCTGCTTGTGCTCTTTCCATGTCTTCAAGATAGCTCTTGAGCCGATGTCGAAGACCTGTATCGCACCACTCTCGTCTCCAGCAACCATGACGCGGCCATCGCGTCTGATCTCGGCGCCATGTGCAATGTCGTCGAAGCGAGATATTGTCTTGACCAGCTTACGATTGCGCACGGAAAAGATCTGTACACGGGTCCCGGTGGTAACAGCGAAGTGGTCCGAGGGTTGAGCGAGCGCATTTGAAGAAGGCAGAGGATTCGAGATGTGAGTGATTGGGTTGTTCGAGGGTGACGGGACTAGCAGCTGGGATTTGAACGTGCGCCAGTATGTTTGTTCTGGAGTGAGAGTGGTGGGCCCAGGTGGGAGCTTTAAGGGCTGGAGAGGGAGTACTGGAGCTGACATGCTTCTCTCATCTTCTCTCCGTGGCGCTTCGCGGATTAGGATCGCTCATCAAAGTTAGCAATTCAGAAGTTTTTTCACAATGTACTTTAGCATATATGACGCTAAGCCAGCACAAGTTAGAGCTGTTAGCCGGAATTGTAGATGCTCGATGTTGGATCCATAAGACCATTGACCCTCATTAGATATAGCGGTCCTGTACATACTAATGCCATATTACTGCCATTGCACAGTAGATTCAGGAGATTTCGATCAACAATTTACATTCACACAATGCCGGAGCCACTTGGGGCAAATAAGAAGCATACCCAATCGTTGATTAGAATGCCGCCCATCTCTTAATACGGGTATGTAACGTCCCAAGATCTCTGATGACAGTCATTGCAGTCGTACGTTGCGTGTTGCCAAGTTGCATTTTTGTAAGTCGGTATGTGAATGATGGTGTGATTACAAGGCAACGAGACCTCTCGAGTCGTCTAATTCATGTATCCTATGTTCTATAAAGACCTGTTGCTCTTTCTGAGCATGTAAACTTCTTTACTAAGTATCCTGAACATCTACTCTTCCATTTTATTGCACCTTTTCTCCCAATCCTATCTCCACGTCAGGAAAGCATGGTTGCCAAAAGCATCGCCCTTTTAAGAAGCTTTTGGTTCCGTAATATACTTGGCATTCAACTCACATGTTCAGGTTACTGGGGTAGTGGCAGCACTGGCTATGCCTGCGTTGCCTATGCTCTCAAGGCTGGCTTCTGTGTGCGTACCACCATCTGCTGCTAGTCCGCCATCAAGGAGATATAGTCTGTCCCGACGGCGCAAAATTATCCTGACGACCTCGAGGTTGTTTTTGTGCAAGACATGACCGAGGATGACACCTTTCTGCAAGCACTACAAGGAGTGACATACGTACTCCATGTCGCATCAACAATGCCATAAAAAGTATGAAAGCACTTTTATCAATTTTCCAGATGAAATCCATAGACCTCCGCTAATTGGAGTATTCAATAGACGGAGAATCTTGACGAAGAACACACGATCAAGCCAGCCGTCCAAAGCACAATCGGTATCCTCGACTTCGCGCGCAAAGTCACCAGCATAAAGCGCATAATTATTACCTCAACCGTCGGCGTCGTCCTCGGCGACAGTGAAAATGAAGTCTGCAGCGGTACCCTACATCCCTCTCCTCCCCTCGCCCCATCCCCCCTCCTAATAAACCCAGAACAAACCATCCAACCCATCCAACCCATCCTCCAAGGCCTTTTCAACGAATCTGGCCACGCCTATCTAGCCTTTAAACGTCTCGCCTACCGCGCCACGACCGAGTTCATCGCAGCAAACAAGCCCTCTTTCACAATTGTCGACCTGATGCCGACCTTCATAGTCGGTGCCTGGGAACTCACCACCAGCTTGGCCTCTTTAGACAGCGGCAGCTACGGATTCGCTCTCTCCGCCGTTCTCGGTCGCAAATTTCTATCCTCTTTGTAGTATACGGCGCCATCGTTCTTTTGCTTTCTGATTTCTGTACCTTGTGCGGAGGATGAACAAGGGGCAAGACGACACAAGGGCAGAAATTGGAGGCCTGTCTTATATGCTTTCATTGTCTTTAAATGCGCTCTGCCTGAAGTCGAGCTCCAGCCTTGCTCTTGGCATGCACTCGAATCGTCACAGCCTTACCTGATACCAAGCCAAGCCACTCGCTTAGCGTGATCGAGATGAAAAGCTGGGATGCCCTGCAGCGTGACAGCCTTTACTTACAACTCCGCCCGATCTATAGATTCTGGGTGGAAGTAAATGTACTCAGACTTTATTCTGCCCAGACTCCAGCTCAAGACAACCTCATTTTGTCAAAATTCTTTGGCAACATACTCGCGAACAGAGCTTTTAAAGCACACCAAGATGATAGTGAAGAGCCGCGGCAAGAGCTCGTTATAATACAATACCGTACAAAGGACGACCCAATCATAGGCTTCCTACTCCAAGCATTCAGATTTTATGAACACCTAGTCAAAGCGCGCGTAATCTTCACGTTCTAGTGGCTCCATACCCGTGACATTAGCCAGAAGCTGTTGAATGATCAAGCTTGTAAGTCTTGAGTAAGGCATTGATTTCACATTATTTGGGGATACATAGTAAAATGGGTAGATAGGAGCATCATGCTATCAATTGAAGAGATAATAGGAGCAGAGAATCAAGCAATACCAAAAAAAGCAAGGAGATGACCCCGCCGAGTACGACAAGATAGGCAAAAAATATAAAAAGTCTCAAAACCCAACGCAAACAGCCAACGAAAGCAGGGCCCATGTCACCCACGATGCCACACATTGATACACTGCGACTGATTAGCAAAAACGAAATGACCTACGAGAAAGGTGGTAGACTTACATCATACCTCGCGGGCGTTGCATGACATCCCTTAGTCATTTTATCACGCGTAGCAGACCATTTAAACGTCCCGCAATTGGCGTCTCTCTTCACCATTTTCCCATTGGTCCCACTGGTTGTACCGCCGTCACAACCAGCGCCTCCAGCTTGCGCCATAGCATTGGCGATTGAATTGCTTGAAGCGCCACAGATTTGAGTCGATTGGGCCGGTGCAGCATGAGCGATTGCGGCGGCAGGTGGAGGAGAATCAACAGTGGGTTTGATGTTAGCGCTAAAGTCGAGCACCTCCTCTGGATTTAGGGTTCGGTTGAGATAGTAGGACACTATTTCCAATGGTGAGGCTTCGTTATTCACATGGTTGAGGACGGAATTGAATACTTGCCCTTTGTGGGTGTCGCTGTCTGGCGGGCAGTTCAGTTCGTGGAAGACTTCGATATGCAAATCCGCTGGTGTGCCTGAGAAGAGTTCACGGGCGGCCAAGTACGCGGGTGTACCTCCAAAGGATTGGCGTGGATGGAGGTCATCGTAGAGCTCGGTGGTCGTCGAGATCAGGTCGGAAGGATCCTCGGGGGTAGGATGAGCAGTGGTGAGGGAAAGAAAAGTTGCTATGAGAAAGAGAAGCATTTTCGTTATGTGAGACTTGTAGAATTTCGTGATTATGTCTGGACGGCAAACAATTTGACGATCGCGCTTCTTTGCAGTCCATACGAGGGCATATATAGAAGCCCATTGTATCGCAATCCAACAGACCGATAATACTAATGGCAAAGTTCATGACCGAAGCTGCCTTTGAGCTTGCTTAGTATTGTTGTCGGTTTCTCTTTGTGGCCGAATCGTGACCTGATTGTTTGTCGGATGGTGATGGTCTATTCTTGGGTCAAATTCTCATATTATGAGAGTTCAATCATGACTCATCTACCGTAACGTGACGTAGAGTAGTAAATAATAATCAGATCGTGTACCAAGCACAAAGCATCGACGAGCGCATAATTGTTGCCGCCTTCAAATCAAATTAGCCATTCTTGTTGATCTAGCGAATTGAATGTCATTGTTCATATTGGTTTCATCACGAGGCACGAAATCTGGAAATCTCATAGGGATGGCGTCCTGTAAGACGGCGCTCAAATCACATGCCACATTATGTCACGTCCTAAACTAGTCGGCCTTTCAGATACCAAGGAAGATTTGCGCATCAATCTGTCAGAGCGTGGATACACAATCAACGTAGGCCACTTGCCTGCTTCCATTTATGTCCACCTTCTTGAGGTATCTTATACTCTTGCCTTCTTCCAACCCTTGCTTGCTACCCTACCTGCAAGTAATGTGGCACAACCTCCCATGAGCACACTGCCCGAAAACATCTGAGCATACAGATACCCTCCATTGTCTTTTTGGATTAAGGCTCCAGCTAGCGGGGGCCCAGTCAAAGCTGCAAAGCTGACAACAGTGAAGACCATACCCATCCTCACTCCAGTCCTCTTCAAGTCCGTGGTAAGACTTGACAGAGTCGCTGGAAACAGCGATTGTATACCAGCGGCAAAGAGACCATAGACGACAGCGAAGCCGGTAAGACCGCCTTTGGATGTCACGGCCGCCCAGCAATAGAGTAAGAGACCAGAGACAAAAGCGAACGGTATGAGGGTGTTCAAGGGGCCAAAAAAACGGTCAGCCAGATGAGCTGGGATAAGCCGCCCAAAGAGTCCCACGCCGTTGAGGATGAGAAGATCATTGATACTGTCTGTTTCAGTGATGCCAAGGGTGTTTCGTCCAAACGATCCAACGTAGTAGAATGCGAAGTACAATCCCCAGAAATTGAGAAACATGCCGATGGAAAAAAATGTGTAAGGTAGCTCCTTGAAAGCGCCCCATTCTACCAACGGTCCCGACTTCCTCGGCGGTAGGCGCGGTTTTGTGAATGTCAAGGTGACAAGCATGATAGCGAGCATGACGAAGCCTATCACACGTACGGTCCATGGATAGCCTATCTTTGGCAGAAGCTGTTGTACAATGACCGGGAAGACAAGGCCACCGGTTGCAGAACCCGAGGCACCTATGCCGATCGCCAGAGAACGCTTTGTGCTGAAATATGTTGAGAGGAGGGCTAGTGCTGGGCAGAATACCAGACCGTTACCTAAGCCCGTGCAGATGCCCTGGGCCAGGAACAATTGCCAATACTTCGTGCTCAGCGAAGTCATAAAAACACCGACTAATTGAAGAATCGATCCTAGGAGAAATGTAACTCTGAATAGACCATAGTCTGTGGCTCGGCCAGAGAAAGTTCCCACAAAGAAGAGGAGAAAAATCTGGACTGAACCAACCCAGGATATGTCTGATGGTGGATGGTTCAATGTAGTGACATAGAACGTTTGGAACACCCCAAAGGAGTTGATGTAGCCCCAGGTATTGAAGACAATAAGGTGTGCCATTATCGCTTGGGTCCATGCTTCTAAGCCACCGTCTGGGGGAGGGCCGGGGTCGATGTAGGAAGAACGCGATTGGACCTTGGAGAGGACCTTCTCAAGGATACCACCAGAGCCATTGTGGGTGTCGGTCTTCTTCTCTTCATCATCACCAGACGCTCCATCTGCACCGGGGTCTTCTTGCTTGGGCGCATCGAGATCTGATGTAGCTGACGTGCTGGAGCTTGATCCTTCGCCGTCTTGTATATTTCTCTCGACGTCGACAGCTGAATGTTCGTCAATTGCACTGCTGGGCATTCTGCGTGACTGTATACAAGGAGCTCTCGAGCTGTCTTAGAGGACTGTCGCCAGTGAGTTTGTGGCCGGTCTCTAGCAGGAAAGTTTTGCAGTTGTAGTAGAAGAGTAAGGTGCAACCTTTAAGTATTTTCTCCAGTGAACGTCCCCAACGCAATCACGTATCTTCGAGCACCCAGAGCATTGATCAAGCCGAGATACATTGCTACCGAGTAGATGAGGAGATCGGTGCGACCTTGAGTGTATGTTACCAACACCCGATGTCGGATCGAGCTCGAACTGCTGGCCGTAAAACCCGAAGGCTTAAATCCGATATGTCTTGGCACAAGTCTTTCTGAGAACGGCCTGGCACTCGAGGCACTGCCTGCCTGGATATCTCTATCATGGAAAGCATACCGTATCCTCTGTCTCTATATTTCAGGACTCGGGCTGCGCATAATACTTTGACCTGTTGATCGTTCCACTCGTCCAGCATATCTTGTTGCTTAGCGCGAAGATCAAGAACTTACGTTCAAGCACCGCGACAAGTTTGCACAGCATGGCCGCTCCCTCAGACGCACCCCCTTCCTACGACGAGGTAACAGACTCGGCAGACTCACATAAACGTAGCTCTGCACTGCGCTATGTCACTGCGCCGGCCACGGCTGTGTCACAAGCGTCATGGCTCTACCCATTAAAGGTACCTTATACATAAAGATAGAGGCCACAGTCTTGCTAATCCTCGTTGCGTAGGGCATTCACTATTTCTTAATTCACCCATTCCTATGGCCTCTCCTCCGTGCCCGTCTTTTACCTAGCGCTCTCTTATCCCTCTTCGTCCTCACAAACCTCTTCCTATGGGCATACCTTCCTCAGGTACTTGATGCAAGTCGAATAATTGATCTACAAAGATGCTAAATCATACAGGTGCTCTTCCTCCTGATATTCCACGGACCCTTGGCGTGGGTGAACGGCGTCTTCCTCGTGCTCGGGGAAGGTGCAGCAATAGTATCACTGCTATTTGAAGCGTTCTTCGTGGACGAAACACTTGTCGACGTCTTTGACGCTGTCCTCATCAATGAAGGCTACAGCGACCTAATTACTTCGTCGCGTTTACTCAATCCAGATGGCAGGGACCCGGTCAAGCAACTCGGCAAGCCGACCACCTCCGCTGTCTACTCACCGTTTTCCCTTCGCCAGATCCTTGAGTTCATTATCCTCCTCCCCCTCAATCTGATACCAGTGGCTGGCGTGCCCATGTTTCTCATCATCACTGGCTACCGAGCTGGCCCCTTCCATCACTGGAGATATTTCAAGCTAATGGACTTCACGAAGAGGGAAAGAAAAGATTTTGTGAAGAAAAGGCAGCTCAAATACACGTGGTTTGGCACGATCGCGCTTTTACTACAATTGGTCCCGGTCCTGAGTATGCTCTTCTTGCTTACTACAGCGGCTGGTTCTGCTCTCTGGGTTGTAAAGCTTGAAAAGGAGCGACAAGCAGTGGAAACGGACAGTGATGGTCAGGCTAGGGATCGATACGTTGATGACCCTGTCTAAGAACTTTGATCATAATGAACTGGAATGAACTTGGTCCGATCGCACAAGTGTGTTGACTATGCTATGCGATATGCTTTTGGCCACAAGGCTTTTCTCTAGTGGTCAGGAGAGGATGAATGCCAGACGAGAGCCTTTTTTCTACCTTGGCTGCACTATCGGGCGTCGTAAGCTGGCTCGGATTGTCTACTGAGTCATGGAAATCGCGTTCTCCAGGGCGCGCTTTCTTCGACTTTGCAAAACAGACGTCCAGGTTGCTTGGAGTCCCCAAATAGTCCAAATACTCGGGGCCATCATCATTTAGCTGGAGCAGCGACAAGACTCAGCTATCATAGAGCCCTACGAGATCTTTTGCGAGCCTATCGAGGCGTCTATAACCTTCGAAGCTTACCCTTCAATGATATCCTAAAGCTTCACCACGTCACCTGATGACAGGCAATTCGGTTTCAACACTCTACGCCACTCTTATGTTTTGGCTAGCATATGTCATGAAACTTACCGCCGCGGAACGCGTATTGGCTACTTCCAGTCTCACGCATCTTAATGTTAGTAAAGAATTGCATCAAGATTACGCTTCATTTCAGAGACAGGAAAAGGATTGCTTGCCTCTAGTGCACGAATGATTGAATGCTACCGACTTGTCCAATGATTTTTCAATACAATTTGCAGAGGCAACATTAATGTAGGCGGAATTTTTCCCCTTTCCGAGTTGTGTACAAACTACATGCACGCCATCTATTAGCGACAAGCCCATCAAAACTAGCGCTACCGCTTTGAGATGTCCAGAATCAAATGACGACTTCTTCATGCCCTCCTATGCCTATCAATTTCCATACTTCTCGACATCAGCAAAACAGAAATTTTCACTCGAAAGCCAACACAAAAGCGCCATCAATGTCGTTGTTAGCTTCCAATCTCACTGGACTGAGCACAAGCGAATCAACGCCTCGTAGTCAACAAGCCCCAGCATTCGTTACACCAACTTCGCCATTGTCTGGTCCAAATCCAACAAATGCGCCCTCACTGGCGACTCCTGACTCGAGTACCACTCCTGCAAGTGTTAGCACTAGCGTTGCAAGTTTAATCACCATAAGTCCAGTCGACATCTCGATTTTACTTGGGTATCTTCTCTGGCACAAAAGACGTAACAGAACTCATGGTATTAAAACAAGCAAATAATTGCAACGTACAAGACTCATATGTAATGACATATCAAGAAAGATAGAAAATAACAATACAGCTTGAAATAGATCATGTTCTAATTAGCTCCATAGAAGACGTGACGCGGTGCACGTAATCATACCCTCTTCTCCGTAGCCTCTTGTCTCTAGTTTCTCACCACCCAGTCACGCAGCCGCCGCCAGCTTATTGATATAAGCTCCCAGCCTGTACCCTCCCTTCGCAATCTGCAATTCCACATATGGCTGCGCCCCCGTATAATACGCCCCATCCAACTCCTTCCCCGTCTCATTCGCCTTGAGCACATACACACAATTCAGTGCGTTAGCATCCTGCGCCCACTGCAGCGCACAAGCGCTCGCCTTCGTAACATCCACACAGCTAATCCAACTTGCCTTCTGCGACTCATACGTGCCGTTATCGATTCTAGTGATGAGCTCATTCGAAACCGACGTAAGCGTAGCAGTGCTATTTTTGCCTCCAGCAGCCTTCTCAACCATTTGAGTGTCCCAGCATGCGTGCAGATTTGTCGCGGCGCCATCCCAGGTCACGGCAATGCGATTTCCACCCACAGCCTCGGCCTCGTCGTGTAGAGGCTGCGTCACATCGCCCAAGAAATGGATGAGGAATTCCATAGCCTCTTTCGTATCCTCGGAGGTCAGGTGGCCATCGTTCACGCGCTGGGTATAGTTGGCGATGGCAGCCACGACGCAGCCGCCGACGCCACAGTCGCGGTTTAGGTTGACGGAGCAGGAGGAGGGTGGACTGTCTTCTGCGTCGATGAAACTGCGGGGGAATTAGTTTTGTGGCAATGGGAAGCAAAGGAAGGAATGTATACTGGTAGGGAGCGCTGAATTTGCCGGCAGTGGTCTCGCGGTATATATCTGCCCAGCTTGCTACGGAAGCCATTGTTACACCTTTGCCTAGCTTGGAGGCGACATAGGTCTGGGCGGTTGGAGTAAGGTAATGATTTGCGATGGTAGCAACAGTGGCATGTCCGAGAACACCCCAGGCATGTGTAGCGGGGACCAAAGAGAGTGCAGAGCACGCGAGAGTAATGTATGAATGCATGGTTCGAATGGGGTTTGCAAAGACTTGAAGAGCAGTATAGGAGAGAGCGTAGCCTGGTAATTATGACGAATACACGGACAAAGAAATCGCAGCTATGACGGGGATATTTCGTTCAAGTCTCCACCCCAGGCATATCAGCTGTACCTGCATGCCTTTTCGAGGTAGTGTATGCGCCAGTCCTCCAGGGTTGGCCCCAGGGTCTCAGAGTCAGGTGCTTGGATGAGAGGTAGACAATGCATGCGCAAAACCCTGGGTGCCTCCGTCGTCATGCCGTCAGGCCACCCCGTGCTTGACGCTGGTAGGCATCATCTTATCATTGGCTTCCATCAAGAGATTGACCAGAGCTTTCTTGGCAGGTTGGAGGGTGACAGGCTAGACGCAGGTTGGTTGAGTGGGCACGCAACGAAAGTGAGCGTTGTCGTTGGTTGAAGGTTTAACGCGCCCAGAAATAGTTCGGAGCAAGCTAAGAGCGGAAGGCGCCAAGACATCTCTGCCAAACAGAATAGAGACACCTAACATACTGTCGCCTTCATAAAAATTCATAAAAACGCCCTTATTAGGGCTAGCAGGAGCCAGACTACTGACCTCGCGAAGATTGCGATGGCGCGACAACGACAAGTCTGATGATGCAAGTCTCCGTGAGAAAGGGAAGAGGTTAATCTGCAAGTATCTGGCGACTGATAGCTGTATAGGTCGATATAGAGGGACTTAAAGTTGAGAGTTTGTTTCTTCATGGCCTGTCTTTTTCAGACGTTCAATGTTGGACCCTTATCAAAATGTTAGATATCTATCAACGTCTCGATCATGCTAGCATCCACTATTACTCCTATCACTGCGACCATCCACAAAGCTACCCGCGCCCTCGCAATCTCTCACCTCGCAGTGACACCCGTCCTTTTCGCGAGAATCCTTACCGGCCTTGTTACCACCATCTTCGTCTTGCCCCTCATGGTCTTCCATCGTATAAGACCTTCACACTACTTGCCGAGCTCTTTTCATCGGTCCTCAAACGTGGTGACTTCTTTCATACCAATCGAATGGCTCCTGCTATCGAAAGTTTTATTTGGTCTGGTTATAAAATATCCTAGCATTACTTGAAGGCTGAGTCATCTACATATTGCGGTATTAGGGACGGGACGGGACGGGACGGAAGGTCACTATACGATTAATGTTGTTGAGCTGATATAGCCCGACGGTATGAGCGTCAATGCCTGATATGCAGCCCATTACTTGTATATAACTGAAAGGAATAGAATGAATGGAGCAACTTTCGATAACTAATGTATTTGTTCTCGGAACAGAGTGTAAGCGCAATTGTAGAGAGGCTTGTCCAGATACGCTTCGCAGAGCTGCTTTTTGGACCCACCCATCAAGATTGTCGAATCACCTACTCCTCCCCATCCTCATCTCCTCCTTCCTCCTCTTCTTCTTCCTCGACCTCGTCATCCGATTCACCTCCGTCATGTTCATCCTCATCATCTTCCTCCTCATCTTCATCCCCATCTCGGACTTTTCCGTAACATTGGGCTATCAAATCACAGAGCTCAACAAGATGTTGCCGTTTGGTGCCTCTTGTGAATGTCGTCAGTGGCCCTAGTTCCTCTCTGGCTTTCGCGTTCTCCTTCTCCAATTCTGCCTCATGCGTCTTCAATTCCTGAATCTCATTTGCGAAGCTTTGCTCTAATCGTTGCACGACATTCTTCTCGTACATTACCGCCTCCCACACTTCCTCACCTACTTTGCGATACGCAGACCAGTTTGAAAGGCCTGCTTGGTAGTGGCTCATGCCTTTACCGCCTATGGTATATGCTTGCAAGATTCTAGTGAAAATGATCTCACTCAACCAGGCGTCACTTGGATTCCAACAGGAGTAAATTGTCAATTGTTGCAATCTAAAATCCTGACCGAAGCAGTCCAGCATGATCGCGTGGAAGAGGTTCATAATGTAATTAGAATTCGTGTGTTTGTAGTGCTGTTGGAGTCGCGAGGTTGGGCATTTGGCATACCCAACCTCACTCAGAGGCCGAGCACAAGGAGTGTGAAAATGATTTCGGGCAGTTGACTTCGCAATAAAGCGTTCCATCTCCGCCACGAAGTGATTCAAGATGGCTCGACGCCTACCGTTCTTCTGGAATTGTCTATAGGGGTACCGTCGGTCCTGTGCCCTCCAGTCTGTGTATCGCCGTAGCCCATTCTGTGTGTGCTGTCTAGTCCAATTTCTTTTGGGCCAATGAAGACGGTCGATCATATACGCCCATTCACTGTCGTCCCTGGATGGGTGCGGATTTAGGTAGCGCTTGATGCCGCTGACGACAGTCTCCAACTGGGCCGGCGTAAGAGCCATACCTGATTTGTCTGTGAAAAAGTTGGCGTAGGTACCTGGGGCTGTGTCTCCCAAATTTGCGATCAAGTCCATTTCCTTGCGCACAGGGCTGTCCGGCACCTCGTACCAGGCCGCTAATTTTCCTAAGACACACGCTCTAAGGACAGTCTTGGGCATTGTACCCAGCATCTGGCGGATAAGAGTGGTGATCTCCTTTCGATTCTGTCGCACAGCTGCATTTAATGGCGAGTGACCAGTGTCCAATTCCAGACGTAGGCAAGTTTTCGTCATTTCACTAAGGCCACATAGCTTCCACGAGGTTGATAATGCATTCCGTATGCTGTCGTTCGGAACGTCGAACAGCATTGACTGGAAGTTGATTTCACTCCACCAACTTACCTTTCCCCACTGAACATTGCGGCTGGTGTCCTGGTACACGGAGTACGCTTGTCGAAGTCTCTTTTCCCAGTACGTCAGAGAGGACTCAATGTATTGCTTGCTAGTCTTTCCTTGCGCGGGGTCGTGGGCTAGGTCTACTCCTGTTCGTCGCAGAACACTGCAGATCTTATGGGGCAATTTGTAGACTGTAGGTTGTATGCGATTGTGAGCTTTCAAACAAACGATCAACCAAATCAACAGTATTAGACCTTTCTCCGCGTGACCAACTTGGTCTCTTCTGAGTCTGCTGATCAACTGTATGCTTTTCAGTCTTGGTAGAACATCGATCAGTGCATTCTGTATGTTGTTAGATAGACTGAGGGTGCAGGTCGATCGGAGTAAGTGTTCGGCGAAGCTTGTGATATTTGTGCCTTTGAGCATTTCTTTCACGTCATTGTTGCTGGTCTGAATTCCTAGCGCACACTCGTTGTATTGGTCGAAATTGCTCTTGTCTGGCGGCGGAACCTGTGTCGCTTGCTCGTCTTGTACAGGGTCTTGGGTCTCGTCCAACTCTTCGGAGTCGTACTCCTTCTCTGAGTCGTAGTACTGCGGATCTTCCTCTCGAATGCCATTGTGTTGCAGAGTCAGCCGAATGTTGGCCTCGGTGGTCTGAGTAACTTGACTCGCATCTTTATCGATTTCACCACGGCCTTCGCTGAATTCTACCGGCATTTTCAGGTTGGGATCAGTCGTGACCTTCCCATGCTTGACGGGCTCTCGGTCGTAGAACTCCCTGACCAGGTGCTTCAAGCCCATAAGATCGTGCTGTGGGTGCCAGGTGGTATCCCCCGACGTCCATAGCAACTTGAACTCGAGATTGCCGTGTTCGCCAGGCCGAGCATCTGTTATCTCATGTGGTTCGTCGTTGTCGGTGTCGAACTCGATGTCGGCCTGCTCGGGCAAGGGGACGCGTTCGCTGGTGCGCGGAGAAAGAGACATGTCAGTGGGTGGAGAGACTCCTGCGAGGCTTAGTTCATCTGTGAGCTATCGAGAATGATACGTTGTGAGACATCTGCTGCACTGAGATTTTACTGGGTGTTGCTTACCAGAAGATTTGGATTTGAACTTTCTATAATAGCTTTCAATAGCGTACCATTCGGTGCTGTACCGTTTGATAACACAGTTCACCTTAGGTGCCAATGACTAGCGGAGTATAGCCTTCGTATATATAAATATTGGACACGGTAATATAAAGCGGAGGATTAAATAGTATGTAAAAGTATTGACGTTAGTGAGTGGGGTAGAAAGATGTCAAGATGAGGGTCCGTCCAGTATAGCCAGAGACCATTGCAGGCTTGATTGATCTGATGCCCGTACAACAGATACCGTACTGCCCAAGCTGGAAGCGTGGTATGAATTGTTGAGGGAGAGTCTATTGCGTTTAGGCAGAGATTAACCTGATACTCATCAGCATTTGCTCAATGGATGAAGCTTGGGACGTGAAGTAGTCCTTACAGTGATGAATTTTCGGTCAAAATGACCTTCTACCTGACGTATGGATGTCGTCTTGTACGCCTATGTTGTGATTGATGTGGTACCCACTCATTGGTTATTTGACTGATCAACAGGGCACTGAGGTTTTCCAGTAGAGGTGGGGTCGGTCAGTTCTAGAAGAATGCTGTAGTCTATGAAACAGGTGTATGTGTGAGATGCAGACCTTGCCTCAGGACCTCCGATTTGTACCCGCTAGGCCCCTGCGAATTAGCTCCCATTTCAATACGAGCCGTGAATTTGGTGAGGCTAAAGTACTACACGATGCGGTGAGTCTGATGTCTAAGGTACATGTGCCATCTTTTCCTGTATTGAAAACTAGCTGAAATAAAAGACACAGCACCTCAAGTCTCTTCCGCGGAGGTCAACAGCGCCGTGGGGAAGCTATCCACTATGTGTTCCTCCGCCCATTTATGAAACTCGTCATCGAACCTCACCAACAACCTCCATGAAAGAGTCGATTCCCCAACCATCGCTATCATGTACAGGAACTCTCCCCACCAACCGAAGCCAAATTTGGTCATGTCGTCATGATATATAACAGGAAGCCTGGGGATGACAGCATCCTCGAGGGGACAAAGAACCAAATGTAAATTAGTTTCAATCTCCGTCCAGCTTACCATCCACGTCTGGTTTGACCTCTGGGAACAACAGTAGAACTGTCTTGTATGCGTTGGTTCAATCTCATACGGCAGGGAAAGGTGCATAGGGAATTTGTGATTTGCCACAGGATTCAATAATCTTTCCAAATGAGACAGTCCCATTCGTCCGGTGATGGTTAGCTTCAGACGATCGACCTTCTGGATATCTTCGAGGATCTCCATACGGAGACCGTGATGGTTATTGGGGGACCCACTGTTGGCTAGGGCAATCACGAGCTGGCAAGCCAACCACTCATCCAGATGTCTCTGATGAGTGTACGGGCTCTTCAGGAGCAAAAAACAGAAGCGATATATGGTGTAGAAGAAGCGGTGTCTATCGTCCATCGTCATGGCTGTACTGTCCTCCCACGTCCTCCACAAGTCCAAGATCAACGAGTCATCATCTATCAGACCCCCTTGCTGTCTAGTCCACATGTACTGAAAAATCTTTTTCGGTATTTCATTTGAGAGGGTGATCATGTTAGCCACCTTTCCGTGGAAGCGACTCTGCTCGAAATTAAGAGACGTTGTAGGCTGTAGTTCGTACGGTCGCCAGTCACCTATGATTCCCATCTCTGTTAATGCAATGTGGTATGATGTCTCTGCTGCAAGATCGTTGATGATGTTATTATACTTGTCTCGCTGAAGTCTTGTTTGACTGATGCGCGTGTGGTAGACTTCCAGGTCTTGGATGTGTTTTGTTGCCAGACTCGAACATTCCCGCTCAAGGCGTTCCCTCAAAGCTTTAATAGCAGCATTCCTCTCTCGTTCCATTGTGGCGCTTTGTGATTGCAGCTGCTCATCATGTGTCATCGAGAGTTCTTGGATTTTGGTCTCCGCCAGTTCCAGCTTTTCCCTCAACTTCTCCACATCCGAATTTGCCTCGGCCTTAGTGGTCTGCAGTTCTTGACCGAGCGCGACTTTATCAGCCTCTAGTTTCGTTTTGTTGGCTCCTAGTCGAAGGACTTCGCCTTTAGAGGCGTCGAGATTTGACTCGAGTGTCGACTTTGCTTCCGCACATTCAATGGCGTTTCTCTCAAAGGAGTTCAGTTTGACACCAAACGTCATCTTCTCTTCTCGTAGCTGGGTGAGCTCATTCTTGGAATCCTTCAGATGATTGTCCAGCAATGCGTTTTCCCCTCGCAGCTTGTCAAGTTCCGCGTGGGAGGCTTTCAGTTGGGTGGCCAGTGCGGCCTTTGCTTCTCGTACCTGCGTCGCTTCCTGTTGAGAGGCCTTGAGTGTTGCCCTCTCCCCTCTTAGCTGGGTAAGCTCCTTTTCAGAATCCTCGATGCGTCTTACTGCCTCCTCAGTACGTCCCTGAAGCTCGTTGATGATCCCGTTCTTCACATCAACTTCGGTTGCCAGCCGCTCATGCTCTGCCTTCTCAAACACCAATTGACTCCTCGTGCTCTGTAGATGCTGCTCCTTGCTGTCCAAGTCGGAGTTGAATTCCTTCAAGGCCTTTTGCAACTCTCGTTTCTGGTCGTTTGCGCTGTTTAGATCAGACTTGATATGTGCCAGCTCCAGTTGCATGTCGTTGAGCGTCCCAGATAGCTCGCTGATGGACTTGGCCTTCTTGGTGGCTTCTTGGTGAGCGACGTTGAGTCTCCCAGATAGCTCGCTGATGGACTTGTCCTTCTTGGTGGCTTCTTGGTGGGCGATGTTGAGCTTCCCAGATAGCTCGCTGATGGACTTGTCCTTCTTGGTGGCTTCTTGGTGAGCGACGTTGAGTTGCCCAGATAGCTCGATGGTCTTCTCCGACGGCTCGCTCAAGAAATCGAGTTCGAAGAGCTTGAGTACTTCCTGACCGGCTTTCGATTCCGTGAATACCTAACGGTTCTTTAACGTCGTGAAAACTCTAGTCTACCTAGCTTTCTATTCGACTACGGTAAGAAATATATTATTATCTTTATCTTTTCGTATAGTTATTATACGGCGCGATAGAGCGTCTATCCGAGGCTTAATAGTATTAATTATTAAGTAGATAACTTCAACTATAGTATAATAGTTTAGTACTTTTTCGAGTAGCGTCCGACGAGGTCGGTTATTAGTGGATATTACTATTATTACGAAACTGGAGAAAGAATAATAATAAAACGCGAACGTATATTTAAGGCCGGAACGTAATTATAGAAACTATAGGACTTAACACTAGAATTATTATATTTATATTATTATAATAAACTTTAAAGTCGTAGTAAACTTTAATAAATTAAACTCGAGTATTAGAATTATTACTATAGCCCCGCTTATTATTATTAATAAATAGACGATCCTAGTTTAGCTCTTATTTAAAAGACGTAAAAAATACGATTTATAGAAACGATCTTTTTATTAATACTATAAGTAATATTCCAAGTTTAGTATAAAGTTCGCTATTATAGAACTATTAACTAATTAGGCTAGCGTATACGTCTCGGCCGTAAAATAAAATAAATATCCGACGTTATTATTAAAATGAATTATATAGTATTAAGGGGAGCGAAGATCCCTATTTTAGCGGCCGGTTTAAGGGTACCTTAAGGGCTAGCCTTAAAGATCCCACGTGGAAAATAATCTTGATAATAACGTAGTAGATAAATAAAAGCCTTCTATCCCGACTAATTACGATAGTTATATATAACGGTAAAGTTCCTAATAAGTGTATTTCTTATATATCGGCTCTTTTACGGTAATACTTGGGACGAAATTAAATAGAAAATAAGTATATTATCGAGGATATTAACCTCTTTATTTAGAGAGTTAGTCTAAAACTAGGGAATAAAGAATTTAAATAAATCCCGGCCTATATAGGAGACCTAGATAAAAGTAGAAGGCGCGTATTTAAAAATTTAGGGCTATCGGCGGATATACGTAATACTATATTTAAATACTAGGACGAATTTTTAATATTATTATTAAGTATTAATTTCAGCGCTAAGTTTATTTAATTAATAAATAATTGAATATTTAATAACTACCTAATCTACCCTAAGTTAGAATATCTCGATTTATTAATTAAAGAAGTAGGTCTTTACGAGGATTATATTATATAAATATCTAAAGCGTAGTAATCGGCTTTATATAGAATATTAATATTTATATCTTACTATCGGAGGGTATATATATATCCGCGTATATATCCTAGCCTAGAATAATATTCGCCTCGTTTTAATTACCCCCTTCTATATACCTTAAAGCGTTATATTCCTCCGGTTTTAACTATAATTTATCGGGTCTTTAAATCCTATTCGTAGATAAAAAGCCCCGATAATATACTTTATTTAATAGAATTCCTAGGAAATAGCCCGGCTTTATATCTAATATTATAAAATAGTAATTATTAATCCTCGATATAGTTTAATATATATTATAGTTTATTTATCCGCGATATCCTCTCTCTAAAAGTACGTAAAGTAATATAGGAAATTCTACTCTTCGATCCGACGATTTAATAAATTCGACCTATTTATATATAGAATACTATTTAACCGGGTATAGAATATCCTATATTATATTTTTATCCTCGTCTTTAATATCTATAAGATTTATTATTATATAAAATATATGGATTTATTAAAAGATATTTCGAAGGATAGGAGCCTAGTTTTTAATTATTTTAAATTTAATACGATCGACCTTATCCGTCTTAAGAATTCCGTTTACGGCGGTATTATATAGTCTAATTACTTCGTCTACTTTTATAAGACTAAATATATATATAAGACGTTAGTAGTATTTAATTTTTATATAATTTAAGATTACCCCCCCGCCGGTAATTTTTATCGTTATAATAAATATTTAAATAAGTTAGGTCTTTAAAACACTACGGTTTATTAAACTTTTCGATTTACTAGTATAGCGGAGTAAGATTAGATAAATATACGTATTTAGTATTTTTACGTCGGTGCCCTTATTATAATAAAGCCTACGAAAGTTTTCGATTAATTTAAATTATTCGTAAAATATAGAACCTAATTAGATAGTTTAGAGATTTTCTATAATCTTTCCGATTAGCCCGATATTTTTATTAAGTTAACTAGTAAATAAAATAACGAGATTAATTATAAACTCTTTATTAATCTCGCTAATAATTATAATTATATTTTATATATATAGGAGGGTAAGTATAATATAGTATATTAGTATTTAGTTATAAATTTTTAAATTTATTAATACTAAAACCGTAAACGCCTTAACTATTATTAAGGTTAAAGAGAAGAGTATAATATACTCGTTGTATTTATTCTATGGTTTTTCTTTATTCTTTACCGTTTTACGCCTTTATAGCTTGTCCCTTATTTTACCTACCCTCGCCCTTAACGCTTTTGGTTTGGTCTTTACTGCGGATATGGCCGTATATTTAGGGGATCTAGGTGGTTCCGGAGTCGGAAATTTGGGGATGTTCGGTGGCGGTGTGTTGGATTGGGGAGAGGGGGAGGGTGAGGTGGATGGTGAGGATTTTGGAGTGGTTTCAGGAGCCTGGCAAAGATCATCAGCCGAAACCAAACGATTATAGCAGTGATCATTCTGATCACCAGCCTACGGGTGGCTGATAGATCATGGGTGTGGACAACGCGGGAGGGGAGACTTACATTGCCTTGATCATCCAGACCACCCCCACCGTCATTACCTTTATCTTCACCAGAATCATCGCCTTCATCGAGACTAGAGCCATTCGCATCAGTGTCATGGGCACTACCACCAAGATCTTCCAGGGGCCCAGGCGTTGGGCTCGATTGTTGCTACTCATGGACCTTGTCAGCATGTTCAGATCTATAGAGGCAAAAGGGTCTGACGCACTGAGGCAGGCGGAGCAACCAGCACCGGCGGACCAAAAAGTTGATCTTCCTCAACATCCAATCCTCCGATTTCCTCAGCGAAGAAACCTGGCGCATCGAGGATGTCGAGCGGAGCATTTTCTTTGATCCATGGGCCAATTTCCTCTACTGTGAGATCTCCATTCCCAGGTAATGCCCATATGCGTATTGAGAGCTGTCGCAGTCGTTTTGGCAGACCGAGCCGATAGAATGAGTTGATTGCTGAGTCTGGTAGATCTACCCCGAGTTCACGACACAGCAGGCCCATCTTCTCAACATCTTTCGCGTAAGCGTCGATGTCATTGTAGCCATTTCTGATGTTCGCAGTGCTGAGCTTGAGCATCGCAAGGTCGGCATGAATGAGTGCCTTTTCCTGAATTTTGGCCGACGAAGAAGACATGTTGTGGGATAATGAGAGGAGGATTCAAAGTGCTGGATGAAATGGTTAATCATGATAATCGAAGTGAGTAGAAGATCTCGAATCGCGATGGATGTGGATTCACTCAAAATCAACCGGTTCCCACTTGTATGTATGATATCAGCGCAAGGTTGAATACGCAGATCCCGCATGTAGAAATTGCTGCTTTATTTTATTCTCGATGTTCAAGGTCAGTGGAGCGCCCCGTATTGATATTGAAGCGGCATCGGACTCATTGTTGATATGTGGAGACGATAAGAGATCGCGCGACTCGACAGCTAACATCCAGCTTGTTTCCATTGCCCCGCTTTTTATTTGCAGGGAATTCTACGTCCGATGTACTGTCACTTTCCAGACCTGACACATGGAAAATCCTTTCCGAGTATTTCCGTCGAGCTGTCACCTTCCACACCTGAGACAAGTGGGCCCCGCGTGAGATCCTTGTCCGCTATCACCGGAATATTCCTTGCACACATCTTCGCTGATCCGACATCCTCATTACCAGAGATCAATTACCATCATGCCCCAAAGAAAATTACCAAGTAGCACCGCTTCTACAAAGCCAATTACACGAGCTGTCCTTTTGAAGCTGCTTGAGGTGACGAAGGGCAGCGGGAGCGGCACCAATAGACTCGTCCGGCGAATTCGAGACACGTATCATGATGCACTGAACTCCGCAAAGCTCGATGTGAACCTTACACCGGCCGACTTCAGTCAAGTACAAGCGCTTCTGGAACAACAACTCAAAGTGGCTGGTCAAGACGTTTGGGGAGATGTTGTTCAGGGACGAGATCGAAAGCTTCTCAAACATGAAAACGCCGCCCGTAATTACCGAGCCCGCCACACTAACGACAGGGTACCGGGACTGATGCAAGACGGAGAACAGGAAGACATGGCCAACTACGAAGCCTTCATGTTCAGTGCCTACGGCGAGACAGAATACATGAAGTTCGAGGACTTTGCCAACATCAACCAGAACATGAGACAGGTAGAGGATCCAGTGGGTGTGAAAACTGATTATTCTACGCAGACAACCTGCCGCATTGCTGGCATTCCAGTGAAGTGGAACGCTGCGCTCGATGATATCCTGGAGCATTCTGATCCCATGAAAGTAGTCTGCAACTATGAAACTTTCAACGTCACTCGCAGGGATCTCAGCACCATCACCCCAACACAAGAACTGAACCACTCTAAGGGGTGGCTAAACGACCAGATTGTAGACGGTTTCATGCAAGTCATCGTTGAAACCGCCAACGCGCAGCAGCCCGACAAGCGCATCCTTGCCTTTTCTTCCTTCATGATGTCGACGAGAGCACAGGAGCCGGATCGCCAGGCGAGAAGGTACGATATCGAAGATGGGAAGCTGCTAGAATATGACCTGGCACTGCTTCCTGTCTGGCAGAATGAGAACCACTGGATCCTATTCACCATCCACGGCCCGACACGAAATATTCGAATGTTCGACTCTTCCGACGGCAAAGGAGGCAAGTGGCCAGCCAAGGTCACCGAATGGCTCCAAGAGATCCTTGGAGAGCGCTGGATATTGGATGAGTGGAGACTCGGGAAGAATGAATCGCCTCTCCAGTCCGATGGTCAGAGTTGCGGTGTTTTCTGTTGCATCAACGCAATGCTGGTATCAATGGGCCACCAACCACAGGATTTCTATTCTCATGCAGACATCACGATGCTCCGAAGGTACATTGCACTAACCATCTGGAGGCGATGTCTACCTAGCGACCTCTCATGGCGCGACCTTCCGGAGGAGAGCAGTCTTTGTGAGCCTCACTCGGGGCACCACACTACACGTATCCCGCTAATGAGTGGCAGAAGCTTGATTCATGAGACGTCTGTTTGCTGGGTGCTTGATGGATCGTCTGTGACTACGAGGTGGGCAGAATCAGGGCATTTGTGACGGCGAAGAAGGAGTTTATTCAACGGGTTGGGCATGGTGCATTGCCTATGAGGCAGGGTGGCTGTTGTGGAAGGAGCGACCTTTGAGATCAAGTCTATAGCCATGCCTTCTGCTGCCCCTGAAGAAAGCATGTTGCCATTTACAGAACATACCATGCATTATTCCTGCCCTTCACCATGCCGCTCCCTATCTGTACTGCAAATACTCATCATCTCAAGGGCTAAAATTGCCCCAAGGAGACCAGGTGTGAGTTTGTTTTCATTGAGGCAGAAATATCCGAAGCTTTTGTTAAGACTTGGCAATGGTGCCAAGCCACCCCGATCCCAATTTCCTTCACATTCACAGCTGATGATCTCACGTTTCGCATCACCAACAACCCCTCCGTGCTTGAAAATGTTTTTTTTTCAAGCGGAGAATCCGCTGGCAGTCTCTACATGATCCCAGCACTGCTACTGCTGACGTGGTTTGACTTATATTTTGATGGTAGGGTTGTGTCATAGAATGGCTAGAGACCCCTTTCTGGTTTCTCACCTTGAGTGAATCAAATTATCTTGAATATCGTTTCAAATGAAAGCTACTGCCACTCGGCTTCACATTGCTGCCTGATCTATGTAAAACTGCTCCCCAATCTACGTCACTTACCTTGTCCTGGATTCCAATATGTTCTCAACTCTTTTGTCAAAAATTCTCACTCTCATTCTCACGCATCAAACCCACAAACAACGCTACTACACCTATTCAAGACTTGTTGTCTCGCTATTTCGTAATGGTCAAACAAACATGGAAGACATCCGATGTAAAGCGATTGATCGTACAAGGTGTGGTCATGGGGCAAGATGTTACCGCTCTCACCAATATCTACGATAACATCGACGAGTATGCAATGGACACCCAAGTGGATGAGGTGGCAGGTAGGGACTTGGCGAAGCTGGAGTCCATCATGAGAATGTCCAGACAACCAGAACCAGCAGAGGGTCCGTATTACAAAGAGTGGAGAGCATTTGTAAGTTATGGTTGACCTTCACCATCGATTTTGACTGCTGCTGACATCTCGCTCCAAGGTACATGACATGGGTCCCGTCCTTTCACAAGAGAGGTATACACGTCTGGCGGAGATCGTGCGCGCGAGGACAGCCCGCCAACCCAAAGACCAGCCCAAGATGGGGGCAAAAGCCCGGCTATTGAAGAAAAGGAAAGCCAAGGATGAAAAGCCCCAAGACGAACAGCCTGCAGAGCCGGAGGAAGTGGAACCAATCACATTCGAAGCACTTCAACAGATCACCCGCGTCAAAGGTCTAAAGTGGGAAAACCAAAATTGTTATCTCAATGCAGCAATTCAACTCCTCCACGCTTGTACTCCTATCAGAGAATCTATCACGACTCCTCCACGGACAGGCACCACTGCCAGGCCACCTTCGGACGAGCAGAAAGAGTTGACAAAACAATTGCGAGAGCTATTCAGGTACATGGCAAACATCACCACCCGAGACACACCCTCAACAGCCCGAATACATAGGCTCTTGGGAGTCATGCGGCCAAGTATGATTTACGGAACACAGCAAGATTTGACTGAGGCCATGACAATGATGTTGGAGGCGATCCAACGATGCACTAGCGTACCGGTTACAGCAAATGGAGACACAGCAGAGCCCATTGGACTAGCAGGAGACGTACTCACTCGTCAAAGCAGGGACATGGCGAACGAAGGGAAGTCTGCCTTTTCGGAAAATTTGGTGGGTTACACCGTGGGCGTTGTGGAATGCTCGGTGTGTGGCTATATTGCAGAGAACATCGAATCAATGACCGGATTCGTGGTCTCCATTCCACCGTCACTTATGTCAGTACATGGTGACAAGCCGATCCAGCTACAAACATTGGTGCAGAAACAGATGCGTGTAACAGCGGTCGGAGACTGCGCATGCCCAGCATGTTCCGCTGCGTCTGGGACCCCTCAGTATGGGTCTTGTACATGTGCGGATTGGGTTGTGCGAGCTCCTCCTTACCTTCTGATTAATATCAAGCGTTTCGAGCAAGTACAGGGGATCTGGAATAAGAACAATCATCCAATCGTCTTCCCGCTCACCAATCTCAATTTCGCCGACCTAATACACCCAGACCTGCGCCCAGACATCACCATGCTCTACGAATGTGTGGCGGTGGCGCACCATCTTGGCCGCAAGATGAGTGGGGCACACTACACGACGTCAATCAAGATCAATCAGCCTCACATGCCTGGTCGCTGGATCAATATCGACGATGAAGACCAGAATTTGGTCTCTGCCAGCAGTATTGTTGTATGTGGATACAGAGACTACCCCACTGATTCGGATCTCCGCTAACAGTCCTCCCCACTCTAGGGCAGAACTCCATATGTTCTCCTCTTCCGCAAGCAGAGCGAATACATCTGATCAAAGAGTCAAGCTCTTTCCTCCTCTCCGCCCACACCCCATTCTCCTCACATCGCGTTGGTGGTTTTCAACAGTCATTTTTTGCTCCTTTGGTTTAGGGTGGATGAAGTCATCATGCGGGACTTGGTCTCATTGGCAGCAATTGGAGGAAAGAGAACAGCATCGCAAATTCGGATAATGGCAGTACTTGGAATGTACAAAGGGGAATGAAAGATCAACTTCTTAGTTCTCAAATTAACATATATAATCAACATTTTTTGCATGAGACTCATCGTCATTTACGGTAGTACGGCGGAAGTTGTAAGCCTTAGAAGCTTCTGCTTTCTCCATGTAAAGGGATGTACTTGATGTGTCAACGTGCTATAGCCAGCATTGCTGCCCGAGAACTTCGGTGCTATATGCCCGAGTCCAATAAGCTCTGCCAAGCAGACCATCTATATTGATCGTCAAAGATAATTCTATTCATTTAGTTCTAACTACGTACAGCTAGTAGGCCGCATGTCAGGCGTCGATGATCATGCCATCAGGCTATATGGCTCAACCCTTGTATCTTGGCGAGTGAAATTGTGGTGCTGCAGCTTCTACATGAGCCTAGTCTGGAATGGACGAAGTGCTTTTTGTGGGAATCTGGATGACTGTGCTAAACGGCAGTGTACAAAAGAAAGCGGCTTGATGCGGAAGTTGTGGTAGCTCATTGTCCAGTGAACGGACATTAGGGTACGAGTAGTCATAGTTTAGAGTGGAGGCGAAAGTCGAGGAATAAGGAAACGGATGGTCAGTCGAGTGGCTACTTAGTATCCAGGGTCATACCGTGTTCTCGATTTATCTCACGCTAGTCTCAATACAAGCTAGTGGATCCCACTGACTTTGCCGCGCGCGTATATTTTTTGCTGTGGTGTTCGAATACTTCAGTCCGTTGCTGAACATTAGCTACGAGCACAACCTCTATGTCCGGCTTGTAGGAACCGTGATTTATGATTCATGAGGACCCCATTCGATAGCTGATTCATGGATCATGGGACATAGTACGCGAACAGGAGCCTACAATCACTCACGGGTAGCCCTCGAGCTGTTTTGTCAATGTACCGCGGCGAGGCCTGGAGTTGAGTTACGAGATTTCCATTGAATGGGCTCCTCACTGATCATCTATCACAAGAGATCGCATGATGAACTAATAGCTATCGGATGTGTTCATGTAATCGCAGTCCATTTCAAGAACCACCGCCGACAGGAATCCATTAGTAAAGAGTGGTCCCAGTCATCCTGCGTGCCTCGCAACTGATCAAATAAACAGATTGTTCATGTACATGGACGCCTCATATCCAATCTCCTCAACGCAAAACACAAAGCTTTCCCACCAACCCCCTTTGAACTCACGCTCGGCCATGACCCTTTTCAACGTAGAGAAGATATTCCTGATCGTCAATCCCCGTTCCATGAACAGCGAGGGTGCGAAGATGATGCGACGGTGTGTCATTGTGCCGGATAGGCGAAGGAGCAGCCTGAAATTGGTCTCGAGTTCCTCTTCCGTAGATGGTACTTGGAAGTTCACGATTGCAATGCGGTCAAGGAGATTGGGTTTCGACAAGTTGTAATAGCTGTGACCCTCTGCAAAGGGCGCTCGGATCACAAGGGCCTCTCTGGTGTAGCTGAAGCCGTTGCTAGGGAGTGTCTGATATCCGGATCTTCCCTCATCTGACTGCAAAAGGAAGGTTGTCCGTCTCCAAATTTCATTTCTTGTCTCCATGATCCATTGAGCACATTTCCCCTCTGATGATTGCACGCTTGTGGACTGCACCACAAGTACCTTGTCAAGTCGGTGGTGGTGTTCCCCAGGAAATGCACATGGTGCGGCATTGGCCTCCTTGATGATTCTCTGCGCAGTTTCGATTGGATGCTCCAGCTTCACTGTCATTATTGTCAGCTTGCTCTCGCACGGATGGTCGTTGGGCTCCTGGGATACCTGTGGCTCGAACGCCCTTCCTTCCGTAGCCCGATGCCTCCTCGGTATAGCCGGGGCAAAGTGTAGGGCTCAGGGGGTCCACCATATTGGCTTCTTCCGTATCGGTCAGGGCCCCCAGCCGTGGGGCGAATGCGACCCCTGCAGGGCAGTCCTTCATCTTGCGTATGTGCTTAATGGCTTGACTGGTCTCATTGAGGCGGTCGTCGAGAGGTGTATTGGCTGGAACGCCTGGTTTAAAAGCCTTGTAATCTTTGGTGGCTGTGCATGTTAGTTTCTCTGTGACGCTAATATCAGATTGAGTCCTACCCATGGCGCTTGCTGTGTTGTATTAAAATCGTTCAGAAGTTCCAAACGACTTCGGATACTGAGATAATATCGTCCAAGGGAAAAGCAATGGTTTTGGATACTGAGGCAATATCGTCCAAGGGGAGAAGCAATGACTTTGGACAGTGAGAAAATATTGTCCAAGGGGATAACCTTTATGCAAGAAGTGGTTGCACTTCAGGTACGACAAGCTTCTCCTTACGTGGCGAATCTCAGACCTTGTTCCTGGGTATCGGATCCCTTCATGTTAGGTGGGAGCGGGTGGGGCTACGCAGACATGTCATTTGCACGGATCCTGAATCCACCGAATTAGACAAGGAGTTTCTGGTAGCTGGACATTTTCATTCGCAAAGGCGGCAAGACATTACGACTCCGGACAATTGGTAGTGAATTGATAGCGACCGAAGGCTTCTAGCTCCAGAAACGGCAAGATTTTCCATCGCTCTCGTATCATTCACTTAGTGGGGCACTGTTATCACTCGTGTCTTTGACCCCTGCAAGTAATAAGTGTCATGATACGGAACGCTTCTCCCTCCAGAAATGGCAAGATCTTCCCTCACTCTCGTATTGTTACAAATGCCTTTGGACCCTGTGAGGTGAGTGTGTCATACAAAGAGTCATGATACCAGGCATCCGAAGGCTTCCCCCTCCAGAGATAGCAAGCTTTTCTAGGAATCTCATATCATTCACTTAGTGGAGCATGGTCATCACTCACTCAACATCTCAGCGCATCCACGGCCTCTTCAATACCCTTTGGAAAATTATCCTTGATTCCGAGCTCCTTCCTCTTCTCTGCTATCAAATCTTCTAGAGAGTCTTTCATCCCAGAGGTTCTTTGTTCTTTTACAGAAATAGCAGCCAAAGCAAGGTACGAATTCGCAACAATAGTCATAGATACTAGGCATCGAAGAGGCAAGCTTTTCCTTGAGTGACAATTTTCTAAAAGGCCTTCATCACCTGTTCTTTGCTCCTTGATCACTCGAGTGAAATACCTCGGCCAAAAAAAGAACCATACCTTTTGTTGTCAAAATGAACATCATCACAAATTATACTCGTGCGAGCCACGACGCAAGATGGGTCAGGTGGCGCGAGGAGCATCCTGGTTGTACTGAGAGCCTAGAGGAATACATTGAAATGCTTCCAGGTCAAGAAAAAACCACTGCACAAGACAGATGGTGCCATGATGCTTCTTGGGTGCGGTGGAGAGAGTCACATCCTGGCAGCCAGATGACCCTAGATGAGTGGCTTCATTGTGTGAGGCGTCACGAGCGAGAAGTCGATGATGCCAGCCTCAACGTACGTACCTTCGTGGTTGCACACCGAATCAATTTAATGAACCGTTGCGTACAACAGAGTGTGATCCGTTCCCACGACTTCGTTCAGCCCGCCCACTTCGGTCCTTATGCTCCAACCCCGCCACAGTTCAAAACGGAACTTCGTTCATACCAGCAACAGGCCGTCCACTGGCTACTCCAGGTGAAGAGGGGCATTTTGGCGGATGACATGGGCCTTGGAAAAACACTTTCGATGCTCGCGGCCATGTGCTCCATACCAATCAGCGCGGGTGGGGCCAAAACCACGCTCGTAATACTCCCGAAGTCGCTTCTGAAATCATGGGCCAAAGAAGTCGATAAACATTCCAAACCAGGCGCCATCTCATGTCATACGATCCATGGCAGCAAAGCAGCAAAGGCTATGACACACCAGCAAATCATGGCTTTCGACATCATTCTAACCACGCGACACACAGTGCTCAACGAAATCAAGGCATTTGGAATCTTCTACACTTCGCAACGAAGGGGCAACCAGAAGAAGCTGCCTAAAAACGGATGGCCCATTCTTGGTATTCCGCCATATCAGAAGCAGGAGTCCCCGGGATGGCTGGCCTACAAGTGGTTAGTCATGCATCCTATGGCCCTCGTGGCAGTAGCTGACATGCTCCTTTCTAGTGTTGTGCTAGACGAAGCACATTTCATGAGAACACCTGAGACAGAATTTGCGAGGACGCTGCTGAGCATTACAGCTGAATACAGGTACTGCATTACAGGCACACCGCTCCAAAATGCGCACGATGACTTCTTCCCGCTACTTAGCTTTATTCATCATGAAGCCGGTGCAGACTTGGGTAAATTCAGATCGGTATGGCCCAACTCGTCCCTACAATATTATGTTGGCTGACGTCTGTAGGAAATTGCAGCTCCAGCGAAGAAAGGAAAGTATGAGAAGCTCCACGGAGTTCTCAACCAATGCCTCCTTCAACGAACAAAAGCGACGACAGTGGATGGCGAACGCTTGGTCAAGTTGCCAAAACAGACTATAAAGCGACACCACGCCCAGTTCGACATGATCGAGGCAGCCATCTACAAGGAACTCCTTAACGATCTGAAGTTTGAACTAAAGGCCTTCAAATTGTCGCACCGCTTCCAAGAGGTCCTTTCGACCATTACACGTTTGATCCAATGCAGTTGCGACCCTCGACTCCTATTTGCGAAACAGTCACGAACAATTGGACACCAAGACAAGAAGCCGAAATTGGGGAAAGCCAAAACATCCGAGAAGGTCGCCACACTCATGAGGGACGCACAGCCAGTGTCAACCAAAGTACGGATGTTGATGCGCATCTTGGATCAACGCCTTGCCGAAAATCCGAACATGAAGTTCATCGTCTTCGCTGAGTTTACCGGGTTCTTGAAAATAATCAAGAAGCATTTGGAGGCCGTAGGCCTCACCATAGGTCTCTATGATGGCTCCATCGCTTCGGTGGACAACAGAGAGAAGACGATAGACTACTGGCGGACCAATCAACAAGGTCTCTGCATGACAACTGGCTCGGGTGGCGAAGGTCTGACTCTGAACGAAGCGGAGGACATCTTCATTATGAATATTTCTTGGAACCCCAAAAAGGACCAACAAGCGTACGATAGAAACTATCGCATTGGGCAGAACAAAGAGGTCACCGTCCATATAATCCTGATACCCTACCTCCCGGACCACAGACCCGATCGACCTTCCATTGGGATCGATACAGTGATTGTGAAGAAGCAACAACAGAAATTGAAATGGGCTGCCGCCTCCGCTGCTCGTTCCTTCACTGACGAAGGTGACATCGATGTCGAAGGGTTTGCTATGGGGGCCCGGGACGTCGCGGAGATGCTGGGGGAGTCTGATGATGAGCTGCCAGACGACGATTTGGGCTTGATTGATTCGCTCGAGGAACTCAGTGACGAAAGTATGGAGGCGGGTGGAGAAGATCTTGAAAAGATGGATCTTGACGACGAGTGATCTCTTAGCATGTATCTCATTCGGAGCATGATCCATCAGTCAACTGCTCAATGGAAGACTCATGGATCATCCTACCTGCACCACTACATCACTGATAAAACGTTGGAAGGCGCTCCCTGCTAAGCCTCGCTTAGCCGATAACTTAGTCAGCATCCCACCATACCTTAAGTAAAAGGCCTGCCTCAGAAGAAAAATTTCTCATCCCGAGCTTCGGACCCTTGATTGAGTGCGACCAACCGTTTAGACCAGCACAGACACATCTCAATCCAATCATGTCGTTCCCACAGCGAGAGCCATTTTTTGTCGATGGTACAGAACCCCAGACAGCGCAGCAGCTCGGCGACACCATCGCGAGATCACTCCTCATTGAGAATGTACCAATGGATCCCAATGATACACCAGTCGATAAGGCTCTCAGCCTATTGAGACAAACGGTCAATCGCTATTCTGCTCGCGTGTGGGGTTCTACGAGAGGCCATGTTCCCGAAGCTTTTGCCGTCCTTCAAGAGGCGTGCAAGCGGGTTGAAGTGCTCAACGAGGCATGCTACCCCTAACGTTGCTCTTCTTTCATCGAACTTGAGTTAACACTCCCTTAGGAAGCACTCAAGATGAACCAGAAAGCCAAAGTAGACTCTGAATCGAAGCAACATGAGGTCACAGAAGCCCATGAAAAGCTGCAAGACCTATCCAAGCAAACAGAGACTCTTCAGATATCCATTGCCGAGCACACCAAGTCGCAGAATCAGATGGTGCGAGAGGTCGATGAGCTTCGACTGCAAAGACAACAAGAGACCTTGGCGAAGGAGCAGTACAAACAGGAATTGCAACTTTTACAGGAGCATATCGCAGTACGGAAGGACCAGCTCCGCATAATGACTCTGGAGGTGGATCAAGTAAGAGGCTACGACGTCGCGATAATGGAGACCAAGAGTGGCTATGAGTCCCTAATGAACGAATTCGAAAAGGATCGAGATCGCTGGAGTCGCGATCAGGAAAACGTACGTACATCTTCAGCCTTGTCTTCGGTGATAGAGGATGCTGACAGGCAAATACCTATAGGCTGCTGCAACCACTATCCAGCTACATAAAGATCAACAGAAGACCCTCAACGAAGTTGCGACACTGGAGAGCAATACAAACCTCTTCAACTTTCGAAAGCATCAACTCCTTCGGACGTTGCAGGACTTCCTCCACTCCCAAGACCCCCGTGTACAGCTTGATGAGCTGCCGACTGATTTCAATCTTTTGTGTGATCATGTTCGCAGCAGATGTACGACGCTTCAACAAACATTGACGCTTCGAACCGAGCAACTGGCCGAGGCCAAAGCTCTGATCTTGCAGACGACGAACGTCCATAACTTAGCGCTCCAGGAAAAGGATGAGTTGCTATCTGAAAAGACACGATACAAACTGAAACTCGAGTATCTTCAGGAAACCGTATCTGAATTGAAACGAGACCTTGATGATGAGCGCAAAGAAAGACGAAGACATCAAGACTCTCTGCACCAGATGCGAGTCGCATCTGACGTCAGCAAACAAGAGATCGGGAACCTCGAGGACGAGGTAAAAAACCTGCAATCCACGGAGTCGCACCTGAAAAAAGCAATTGCCGACCTCGAGAGGGAAGTTGGTCCCCTGAAATCTACGAAGCTGCAGCTGGAAGGGGCCCTGAACACCGAGAAAGAGACCAGCAAACGCAAAATTGAGATCCTAAAGAGGGAAATTGCCGATCTTCAGTCTACCAAATCTCAACTGGAAGGGGAATTACTACATGCAAAGCAGACTAGCAAGGCGGAGACTGAAACCCTCAAAGAGGAAATCACCGCTCTAACCTCTACAAAATCTCATTTGGAAGTGGAGCTCCGTGCTGAACGCAACGAAGGGCAGATGAACAGGGCCAATGTTGCGGCTCTCAATGATAAAATCACCGCTCTGAAATCTACGATATCTCATTTGGAAGTGGAGCTCCGTGCTGAACGCAACGAAGGGCTTGTTAAAGCGGCGAGGTTCGAGACCGTTGAAGGGGAAATCACGCAGCTCGAGGCGGCCTTGGACATTGAGCGCGACAAGAATGAGGCACTGGCCAACGATATACAGAGCATGTCTGAGGTGTCGCATGAAAATATGGCCGAAATTGAAGGGCAGCTCCAGGAGGCTTTGAATCACAAATCAGCTCTCGAAGCTCAGACCGAGCATCTTAGAGAACAGGTACAAATCATGACGCAACAGAACACAATTCTTTCTCGGAGGCTGGCTGCAAGACCAACGGTATTGGAAGTACCACGCCGCAATGCAGTACCCATTCTTCCATATGCGAGCCCAGGATCACCCATTGAGGGTATGGGTCTGGGAAACAAGCGCCTCTCGAGAACTGCTTTTTCGCCAGAGAAATCCGATCCAAGGAAGAAGAATACAAGCCCGGTTGAAACCAGCACGAGGATGGGTCGAGGAAGAGGAAGTCAGCCGTCTTCTGGGCCGTCTTCTCGGCCCAACTCTATATCATATCCACCAATATCTCCCTCAATGCCTGACAGTCCCGTCTATCCAGCAGCCACTGGAGACTGTATGAGGCTACTCCTGATTGAGGAAATGTCCCCCGGTTTGCTGGATTCAAGCGCCGAACAACTGGAGTCTCTCATGCAGAAGTCAGCATGGACAGCAGAGGTCTCAAAGAGTCTACTCGAGCTCGTTACTGAACACATCAAAGAGTCATTTGACCGCAAGAAGACATGGTTCGTACTTTCTCAACCTCTCACAAACCAGAACATCACCTGTGATCGACATCGGTATTGGCGTTACCCAAGAGACAAGGTCTGTGAATGGAATGAGACACGGAATGGTGAGCGTGATTACTTGCATGCCTGTTCGTTATGCGTAAAGAAGGGTTATCTTTGTGCGGTACTTGAGCGAACAAACGTTCTAATGCTCTTACCACTACGCGTCGAAGATCGTCAGGATGAAGGAGCTGCCCTTGGTAAAGGGGACCAAGGCTACTGGGTCAATCGATGATGATTCGTGAGCTAATCACTCAGTGCTCAGCTAATCGATCATTACGGAATAGCGTTACAACAACCTAGCTAGAAAAAGACTAAGCCTTCCATCCAAGAGCCACAGCCCACACCTTGAGACTACATTTAGCAATCAGTCATCCTCTCAAGACACTCCTTAGATCCAAATATTGAATTTCTGTTTCGCCCCGGTGCCCGTGCTGAAAATTCAATCATCGCACTAACGACCGAAAAGGAACATTGGACTCATTTAAAGTACATCAGTTATTCGTAGCATAACAACGAAACATCAAACCTGCCCTCTTTCATCATCAAAAGAGCCGAGGATTTGCCTCGATTTGTCGCCTACTTCAGTCGGTGGTTAGTACAAGCCCATCATACTGTGAAAGTAGGTCAATCCAGGGTAGTTGAATTCTGGCCACGATAAAAGACCAGCGACTAATGTTTTTATAGAGCACGAGAGCCTTACCACCATGGCTGAAGCAATACCGAAATTCGTTTCGATCGCGCAGGAGCTTAGCAACGGCATCTATAACTCCCTTCCGTCTACAAGCCTACTTCAAGTGGCTACTACCTGCGCTCAGCTGCATGGTGAGGCTCTCGTAGCATTCTATTTCCGCTATACGCTGGCTATAGGCGACCATTCGGCAGACGACAAGACCAAGGAGGGGTGAGGGGATCCTTCTTTTGATAGCTACGAACATATTCTGCAACGGTTGCATGATATACCAGCAGATGCCCGAACCCTGATCCGCAAAGCACATCTACGTGGTCCATGCGCGACCGACTACACCCTCTTAGACTTCAGCGTCCTACAACAGATCATTACCTTCATCCGCACCAAGCTCCAACAACAACATCTTACGATCTACTGCATGGTCCTCAGCGAGAGTCCTCACATTAGGCGCCAATACCAAACAGAGAAGAACCCCCCAGTCCGAGCTGCTCTCCTTGACCTGTTTGACTTTTAGAATTAGAATGGTCTACCTGTAAGTAATACCTTGGTTCTGCATTGCACTGAAAACGGTGCTCACCACATTGGCTACTGGGTCGATCTCTGCGAGTGTCTAGTGGAGCTACTAGAAAATGGGAGCTATTCGGATGGCGTGGAGGTCTAGATGCCTTGGAGGTCAATCATCGGCATAGCCGAAAAATGGAACCAGGAGGATTGTCCGGTGGCTTGGGCCAAACCGCATTGGCTGCTTTGTATCACACAGATCAAAGGATTGAAGAACATGAGGGTCTTGAAACTCCCTGTCAGAAGTATTGGAAGGGAGGTCATGTCATCAGGACGTCGACTCAAGAGTCTCAATTATTTTTCTTGACGCTGGTGATGGTGGGCGAGACTATATACCTGAGCGACCCTCCTCTGAATTTGTTATGGCAGCGGAGCTCAAACATGCGTGTCGCAGAGATATTGCAACCGAAGATTGAATATTGATGATGCACGGGGTTTTCTGCTCCATAATGCGGTAGCATATTGGAGCAGAAAATCGGACGAAAGAGCCATCCATACCACTCTATCAAGCTTGCCAGCGACTATATCAGGAATGCATCATGTTACCCTTCGAGGCGAATTTTCCTCAATCACGAGTATAGAGAGAATTACAACCAATAGCAGAGTCGCAGCATTTCTGTATCCGCCCATCCAACAGTAATTCGACGAACCTTGATTGGACGCTGTCACAATCGGAGTCAGCCGAAACAAACTACTCATATTTGACCGATTTAGACGTGAAATTTGACAATCTTTGATTTTGAAAACAGTGGTGGGAATAGGATGATTTTGTTATTAAACAGGGTGGCGGCGCTGTCTATAACCTTTGAGATACAGGCCTGGACTTGTATAACTTGGGTCGAAGCGTTGCGCTGATAGCGGTGTGGTAAAGAGGGTCTCCCACGAAAATATACACGAGGCGCTGAAAAAAGTAGGTAATAAGATAGAAAAGCTATCACGACAGGTACCAAATGTTGGATGTACAATTACCCCAGGGGGCCAGACATCCAGACTCCGCTCCTTCATCCTCTTGTTTATCTTCTCCCATTGGACACATTGGTCATGGCTCTCCTTCAAGCCTATTGGTGGCATGATTTCGCAGAAGGTGAATTTGATTTCGATGGGTTTAGTGTTAGCTTTTCTGTGGTAGAAGTCTCAATCAAAGCCCTGAAACAACACAAAATACAACTCGAACATGGTTTCTTTAGCATGTATGCTATATTTTATCGTCCAGGCTAGCACACCGAACGACTAGGTCGTCTGCAAAGCGAGACCTTAGCACGAGGAACTGCTGTACCTACTACGACACTGAAGGCAATGGATCTGAAAATCAATGAGAGAGATTGAGTGAAATGACTACCCGGATAATTAGATACCAACATTCCTGCCAATCATGCAGAGGGAGAGAATGACCTTGCAGACCCTGTTGATTGCCCCTACTTCCTCGCATCATTCACCAAGCACTGCCAGGATGATCAATCACCTTATAGACCGTTTATGCGGGATGTGCGGTATGTGAGTTTTGAGTGTAAATACAATAACAAGGCTGATGAAACCCAAAATTCTTAACAATTCCTTCGAAGAATTCAAAATCCGCCATACAAGAAGCCAACTTTTTGAGAAAACAAGTCTGGTGTGAGAATGTCTCGAGTGTAGCTCTAGGGCTTGTGGGAGTACACTGAATGAGGTTTCTCAGACAATTTCGGGTTGTACATGCCTCATAGAGCTGGTGGCTTTGAAAATTGAAGTGGGAGCTGCACATTCGACGAGAAGCCCAAGATTACATCGATACAAATCTCGTCTTCTCGTGCTGTCTGTGCCGCTCTTACGCATTTGACTGGTTATAGCAACGCTAGGAAATATCATAGATCTTGATGTAACATGATATCCTCTTTTCAGGAGCCGCAGGAGCCTCGCATCGTGAGACATGGAAAATGCACAATGCTTTTATCGCTAAACAGAATATGCGGCATCTCTGCGGGTCTTTGAGCGCGCATTGCTTTCCTCTTTCTGGTAGGATTTAACAGTTGTATGACCTTTTCAAGCCGGATAATGGTCGGTGTAGCCGCACGCTATATGAGAGGTATAAGATATTATAGTTCTGAGATGGTGTTGAGTACGAATATTATAACAGCTGTGCGATCACTGCATGCTCCTAGCTACAAGGCGAAGAGTTAGTACGAGGAACGCTACATACCTTCGAATCAAGACCGCATGCTCCATGCATACGTTCTTTCGGTATAAAATAGTATTACTAACAAGGTGCGCAGTCTGTGCGAGTAACATAAAACATGTGCGGTTACTGTGTACTCCCAGCTACAAGGCGAAGAGTACTATACTATACCTCGAATAAATACCGTATACTCTATATATACGTTCGTTCGGTATAAAATAGTATTACTAACAAGGTATACGATATATAAAATTATTAATTTATTATATACCCTATTATATTATTAAGCGAAGAATTAAAATAAGACGAGGAAAGTTATATACCTCTAATAAAAACTATATACTCTATATCTACGTTCTTTTAATATAAAGTAGTATTACTAGTAAATCTATACGATTATTATAAAAATTATATAATTATATAATATTATAAATACTATATCCTTATACCGGTAGGTTAGATATATTAATAATATAATAATAGAAATATCTACTATAATTCTTAATTACGATATATTATTTATAAAGTCTACTATGTATACGATTTTAGATACGCGTAATATATAATTATTATAACTTTATAATAGAAATATATTCTAACTAATAACTACTTATATATATAGAGATAATATCGTACGCTCTAAAGAATAGGTCTTAATAGTAGTATATTTACGTTCACGAAGTCTATAGCTTATACGGTCTCAAATAAAATACTACGTATATTATATAAATATCGTAACTCTAAGGTTAGAATATTTTGAATAATAACTATCTATATACTTGCCGAGAATACCGCACAAATTATATAACTATTATATACTATATTAAATTTATCTTTATAAATTCTATAGTTTTATACGGTCTATAAAAAGGCTGTGTATTTATTATTTTAACATCGTAGCTTCAAATACAAATCTAAGAATAACTATCTACATACTTCGTATAAACAGCGCAAATTTTTTGATATTCTATTTACTTATTATATACAGCGTTCCCTCGAGTATGCGGTCGCTAGGACTAGTATTGAGACCTAGATCATCCCAGCTCTATGATAAATCCATATAGCGAGCGCCGTATACTTCGTACTAGAATCGCACAGTTCTCAATAACGGGTTCAATCTATGAAACAAGTACTTCATCGAGTATACGGCTCGTTGGACGATTTTTGAACAGAATACTACGTCGTCCCAGCGCTAGATAATAAACAAATCTATATAGAGAACACCGCACACTTCGTACAAGAACCGCATCTTTCTTGACCACCTTCCCAATCATGGGAAACAAGCAACTTGTCGAGTATATAACCTGTGCGACGACTATCGAGTACGATGTCGTGAGTTGTCTCTGTCTGCGCTTGAATATAAATAGATATATAATCTATACAAAGAACGCCGCGTATATAGAGACCGCCGCATACCTGGTTCCTAGTTCCTAGACTACAAGTCTAAAGTAATTATATAATATACGACCTGTGCGGCAAGTACTTAGCCTCAAATCAAGATTGGGGCTTATCTATAAAAACCGTCGCGAGGCTAACTCTCTACTACGAACTCCTACACACACCGCACATATTATGTAATTCTCCTAGTCCGTTATACCAAGCGTTCTGGCTAATATGCGGCGTGGGCGAAGGGTATTGCGATAATACGAGGGCTGGGTCGCCTTAGTAGTAGAGTAGAGACAAATCTTTATAGAAGACGCCGCACACTTCATATTAACACCGTATACTTCACAGTCAATCTTTAGGCTATTAGGTAAATCTTTTCCTATAGCGCGCGGTCTGTGCGCCAATCAATAGCGCTAAGTCAATATCGCGGATTTCCTAGCTTAGAGTCGCAAGGTTATTCCTCTATCAAGAATACTTTTCAATACCGCAAACTCTATACCCTATCTTTCAACTATTGAGAGAAGCGAATTCTATAATATATAGTCTGTGCGGTAATTAATGGCGCCAATTTAAAATCGCGGCTTCTCTGTATTAGAGTCCTCGTAATTCCTCTATCAACGATACTTTTCAACACCGCATACTTTATGCCTCCTCTTTCATTTCGTACGAGAAGCGGCTTCTATAGTATGCGGTCTATGCGGCAATCTATAACGTCAGGTTAATATTACGATATTCCTATACTAGAGTCTTTGCGCGAGGCTTCTCCTCCGTCAAAAAGACTTTTCGACATCGCACACTTTATACCAACCTTTCGACGGTGAAGAGAAGCGGTTGCCACAGTATACGGTCTATCAGGCAAGATATACCGTCAATATCTTGTATCCTTAGCGAACGTTAACCCTCCGTTAAAAGTACTTTTTAACACCGCACACTTTGTATCCGTTCATGAAGTGTATTTCAGGGTATATACTACGTATACGCTGTATACAGTCGCAGTAGAGCTTGCACGAACCTTCTCTTATGAATTGACCGCTATGATAGTAATATATAGCTCCCGATTGACCTTTCTACTAACGCACATCAAGTAAACCTTTTCTCTTTATCATAACGTAGCTACGAATAGAATGTGCGGTTTGTCCGATTCAGAATATAGGTGTGCGAGTAGTTCTATGTATTCGCCGACCGTGACCCAAAACGATCGCACGTTTTGCGTACTGCCTTTATTCAACGTATACTAGCATGTAATGAATTATGCGGTATGTGAGCCTCTTACAAGTGATATGTCGATACGTAGGAGCGGACGACCCCTTTTAGTCAAGGTTAAGGCATTTTCTAATCGTATCTCAAGAACCGCATACTAATCGGAACGTCATTTCTATGAATTATATTATGATATAGTAGAACGTGCGGAATATACGTCTACTTTGAAGGATGTGCGGATAGGTAGAAGACGACTCCTCTTAATAAAGATATATACCTCTCATCGACCGCACACTGTCGTATATTACTATATACTATTCAAATCGTCTTTTTCATAGACTATACTTCGGAATCATGAGATATATAGTATATGCGTCTCTTATAAATGATGTGCGGACACGTAACTAAGAACGACTCTATTTAGTAAAGATATTCTTATTGATCGTACAGTACCGTACACTATTCAAGACGTCCTTCTTGTAGACCGTACTGTAATACATCAAGACATGCGGTATATGCGTCTTAGATAAACGGTGTGCGAGACATATAGTAGTGGACGATCTCATTTAGTAAAGACGCTCCTTATCGATATCTCAACAGGCGCATAGTGTCGTATACTATTCAAATCGTCTTTTTCATGGAATTTTCTATAAGACGCTGAGATGTGCGGTATGTGCTTCTCATATAAACAATGTGCGGAGATATAATAGTAGACGACCTCAATTAGTAAAGACGCTCCTATTCAATATTCAAACGACCGCATACTATCGCACACTACTCGTGTCTTCCTTGTTGTAAATACTGCTGTGATATAGTAAGACGTGCAGTATGTGCGGTGTTCAAAAGCGAATATATTCTGTACTATCTCGCGCATTAATACTTGAGTCGAATCGTTTCGATATCTCAAATCGCACACTGTTCGAATGGTCTTTTTGTGACTTATACTATAATGTCGTGAGATGTGCAATATATGCGGTATTTAAACATGATGTGCGAGTAAATATATTCTCTATAGCGTGGTATTGTATAATCATTATCGACATGAATCATTTCGACACCTCAAACCCGCACACTATTCGAATCGTCTTTCTTTTAACTTCTACTATGATCTATTCAGATCTACGGCCTAGGGGATAATAAAAAATATTGTACGAGTAGAGTAGATTGATCCTATACTATCTAGCGCAATAATCTCGTACAGCTATAATCGACATCTCAGTAACCGCAAACTATTTGGATCATCTTTTCCCTGACAGGTGCTATAATGTAACAATAGGTGCGGCCTGTGCGGTGTTCGAGAACGTTGTGCGAGTAGACAGATCCTATCTAGCGCGATGATGTCTTACAGCCACGATCGAGTCCCAAACCATATCGTCTGCATTTTCTCCGCTTTTCTCAAGCTTAGGGTGAAGCTTGCGGCTTCTTGAATGAATTCCAATACTGCATCAAAGCGACCTTTCTTTGTTATTGAAGTCTGAAATAATTATAGTTACGATGGTTGCACGCACGTGCCGCTCATTATTACGAGGACATGCCCTATGTTGAGTGATATTCCCTAATGAGCGTGCGCTCGTTCTCTTGGACGTTGCGCTTAGTGTGGCAATCCTCGCTGCAGCGGCGCCGTAGACGATCATTTTTGTGAAAAATAAAACTTAAGGTATACCAGAAAATCCCGCACACTAATCAGGATAATTGAAACAGCCCTAATGCCTATCAAGAGCTGGGTGTGCGGCTCCTGAATTGATGGAATCAATCGTAGCGTATATGCTTCGATACGAACATGTTGAGGCGAGGCAAAAAAATTGAGAGAAGAGCCATCGCACATACCGCACAATGCTTGAGACTTTTTTTTCATAGCAGTAAATCGAATCACTCGACTTTGCGGCTCCAAGCTCTGGAAATTGACCAGCCGTAGGATAATTCGATTGTCTTTAGATCGAGCCAAATATTTGTTGAGTAAGATACTACCGCACGCGACGCAGACGCCCTGAGCACAATGATATAAAATACTAAGATGATAGTATAAGCTTGCGGGTAAAACACTGATAGCTCGCTTCAAACTGCAGTTTGTTGATTCCTCGAGGTAGATATATGTCACTAGCGAAGGCGCACATCATCTTGCACTACACTCGAAGATGCTGTCAATGCCTACGCTCCGAGTTCAAAAGACCATCAGCAGAAAGTTCAGCAATGTGCTTCATTTCCTTCGGTCATGTCCTTGGCGGCGTCTCATGTAGCTTTTTTAGAACTATCGCTTCCCTTCAATTCTTGATGACCAGGGGAAGCGGACCATGATTAAGATTCGCGGTCGATACAATGACTATAGCGAAGTGCTTCCCTATTGCGAGCGAAAACGGCTTTCGATTGACAATGTCGCCGCTCAATAGAGAGTCATCGATTCCTAAGGCTGTGCCTTTAACTCCCGAACACTCTCCGCTCATGGCGCCAGAGCAGCCGGCATTTCCAAAATGTATACTTATCAGTACTTGGGACCATTTCAACGGTCCCTTGGATTTGTCTACGCTGGTGGCTCGCTTGAAATACATCAACATCGATGACGGATAAAATATGGAGAGCGAAGTCTATCTAGGATCTTTGAACCCCGAACTTTTGAAGCTCGTTTGCCGTTCTCCATCGATTACTTGAACAAAGGCGACCATGTCGAGGCCATGAAGATGGAATTCATTGTAATCGATGCCACTCATAATCATTTAACGGCACAGGCAAGAGCTCATTACCATGCTCAAGCTCTATGCGTGGTATGGCGAGACTTATTCAGGAGAAACAAACATGCGCCAAGCGATTGATATAGATCTATCTGTACTGGGCTCGCGCGACGGGGTAGCGTGAACATGGACTGTGATTGTGGAAAAATGGTTGGTGGATCAGAGACAGCTCAGCTCTGCTGCGCAGGTGCAAGCGAAACGAAAGCGCCTGATAGAGTATACTGCCTCAACCTGAAGGATTTTCTCGGCCCTTGCCGTGTGCCAACGGCGTTGGTCGGCTCAAACATTGGCCCCGACACCGCTGACATGGCTGTTCTTTACGCGCGTGTAGCAGACGTTCATTACTCTGGAGATACATCTTGTCGCAGATATTCCCGTCAGAAAGGACGGTCGGACAACGGAACTGAGTTTTGTACATAGACCATTGTCATTCATCACGGCAGTCAATCATACGACTTTTCGCGATTGTCGGAGTTGAGTCTATGGGTGCTCAAATGCCAACAACTCATAGCTCTGCTATTGGTGTACTGGGTAAGTTTCTCTCTTGGTAAATGGATTTAAATATTCATTTTCATTTTCATATGCATTGGTAGTCTTGGCCTTTCTGCGGTCAAGCATGAATGGTAGAGCTGTTTATCAATGGCAAAAGCTGTCATGTGACCTTTTAGTCTCTAGAAAGTGCGAAAATGGGCGATAGCGCAAATGATTTAATATATCGAGCTCGTCGAGGTACTCCTGGGGGCACATGACAAAAAATATCGCTACGGAAAATCTCCTCTTTAAACCCACTCACCAGAATCAAATCGAAAGCTTCCGAGCATAGTTACATACCTGGGATGGAGCCCATAAATAACGCTAACGTCTTGAGTTCTGGTTCCCACTTGTGGCAAGGAATCAATCATTGAGAGTCTGTATATTACTTTTTATGCGTAAAGAAACCTTAGCGGCTAAGATCTACCGAGATCGACCCGGCTTGGCACTTGAGCTTGGCGCAACATCATGTCCTCACAGTCTTTCAACCTGCCTACCTTCGTCAAAATCCGCCGGTCATACGGTGGCGACGCGCTCGCCTGCCATGAATAGCTGTGGAACCTTCTCGTTTGTCAATCGCTCGAGGTGTCCGCATATTATGGAGAGCTTTTGGTGTAATATTGTACCCAATTAGGGCCCGTCAATCGATTGGATGAGACGCGTCCTTTGGAGACCTCGACCGAAACAACAGCCGCCGAACTTCTTCCAGACGCCAAATTTCCTTCAACAAATGCCTTTGTCTCAGATCCATATGAAACAGTGAATACTATATGGAGTGCTTGAGGAATGAAGGGTCTCTTTCTTTTGGGAGGCCCGTTGCAGCAGCCGCTGACTCAACGCTCATTGTCGGTGGAATTGTCTCGATTCTGTCGTACAGGGTATCTTCCCTCGAATCTATGTTTCAGTCGTTTATATCGCAAGGACAATGGCCTCTGTATATGAGTCTAGGTCGCGCATGTTTCGTGATGCTGCACGAGCTCTCTGTCTCCTTCTGGTCTTTTCCACGGTGGTGAAGCCTTTCTGTTTGTTCTCCCCACTTCACGCGCCCTGTCTCTGTCTTTCTTTACACCACGACTATCTTTCAGTAATAGATCTTTTCGCATAACAATAATTCAAGCTCCGAAACTCGTTCGTCGACCGACGACCAGCTCAGTAAATCGCCACATTTTCTTCGCTTCTCCTGACAGCCTCTCAATATGCATTTTCAAACACTCATACTGCTGGCAGTCTTCTCTAATCTCATTGCAGCTGGACCTGTCCGGCATCGTGGAGCTTTTGGACAGTGAGTATATATTTCGTGGCCTCCGAGTTTGAGCATGCCAGCTAACAAAGGGTAGAAATCATCAATATCCTCGTAATTACAATGCTTCCGCAATCTATTCTACTTCCGAAGGGCCTCAACCCGCAATCTCCGAACAGGCAATATCCACCTCTATAAAACCCTCTACCGATGCAGTCACAGAAGCCTCTCTTGCCGCTGGCATACCTCCATCAACAGCAACAGCTGTTGACACTTCGTCCGCGTTATTACCCACGTCAGATACCGCTGCTAAAGTGACCTTGCAAAGTATCCCTGTCCCGATGACCGCTGTCATGCCTTACACGCCAAATACATCCTCTCCTGCTGCTGTGTCAGCAAATTCGAATGCTAGGAGCGTCGCATCGACTGCAATCGCTTCAGCATCAGGAGATGGGAAGGAGAAGAACGATCATCAGGCAGCCTTTGCGAAGCCCACGGGAGTAGCTTCGAACCTTGCCAACACGGCCGTCAATACTGTCAGCGAGGCGGCATCCTCGATCCCTGAAGCTACATCTACAAAGACACCTGATACTCTCAATGCCCAGATTGCCTCTCAGACTGCAAAGATCGTATCACCGATAGCTGCTGCGGTTCAGATCCCGGCTTCAAACACTTACATGTTTGCACCAGTCACAGCCGTCACTTCTGCGTCAAGCGTGGCTAAGCCAACATACAATTATCCTTCCGCGCAAAACGGCAACGCAGCCATGGCTTCGGGCTTCAACCAAGTATACAAGACTCTGAGTGAGACTTCGCATTGCGACGCGACTGATACGAACCAGGCCTTTGCATGCATATCAGGAGAGCTTGCTCAATGCCAAGCGGATGGAACATATGTATTGAAGTCCTGCGACAACGGGCAATCGTGCTATGCGCTTCCCAAGTCCTCTGGCCAGACCGGGGTTTCTGTCGAATGCGCCATTCCAAGCGATGCAGCTGCTAGACTGGCTGCTCAACCAACATCAGCTCCCGCTACTGCCAACGCCGATGCACCTGTTTCTGCCAGGCCAGCATCCTCTGCTCCTAGTATCAGGGTTGTCTCTCAGGCGGCCTCGGCCGCACCAGTTCCTGCGGCGCATTCTGCTGGGAATGAAAGCAACTCAAGTAGCTCCAACGACAAATTTCAGACCGAAAAGGCGCAGACCTTCCAGGCCACTTCGACTGCTATAACTCCTGCGACGCACACCGCTGAAAGCGAAAGTAATCTAGGTGGTCTTAATGGCAATTCACAGATCACGAGCGCACAAACCTCTCAGACGGCATCAGCCGTCAGAGCCCCTGCCACTCTGACTGCACCGAATGGGAATAACGAAGGTAGTCTTAGCAAACTTCCTAAAACGGAGAGCGTACAGATCCCAGTCGAAACGAGCGCATCCTTCCCACAACCCGAAGCGAACTCACACGTTCAGCCAGAACAGTCGGCTAAGTCGACCGTAGCCTCAGCCACCCCGACAGCTCAGGCTGAGAATCAAAGCCCTCAGGATCAACAGCATTCATCAAAAGCTTCCTCAGAAGCAACATCTTCCGCCGCGGCTGCGTTCGGCCCACTCTTCTCTGTCGTAGACGCAGCGCCCTCATCCCCATTAAAGCATCAAGAACAACAAGTACAACCTACCCCGTCCCCTCCGACAACGTCTGCTCCGACTCCAGAACCTTCAGTCCTTGCTGAACAGAGGCCAGCTCCTGCTCCAGAAACCTCGGCAGCCCCTGCGCCTTCTCCCCAATTCCTTCAGACCGCCGAGCAGCCTCAGCATACTCAACACGTTGATAAGCCTACGCCAGCATCAAGTGCTGATGCCGCAGGAATCACATTCCAACCACTTGGGGGAAATATAGGCGTCAACAACAATCAAGGTGGAAACGGAGTTGCAGAAGAAAAGGTGGCCATCGGCAACAATGACGGCGGCAAGGCTCCCATCTATATCACAGTCACTACTACAGTCACCACAACAGCATACACTCGAGGCCCATAGAGACCGCCATTCTTTCAGCACGCTCGTTCTGCACTTTAGCGTATGGTGTTTGGAGTATGGAAAAGCATGCCTAGACGGCGCATAGATTCTGCCTTGGGCTGCGGCCCCTGGCTTCTGTCACATAGACTTTCATAATCTTTCTAATAAGAATGCACTGCTATATATATCTGAATCCGATGGTTCAAAACTTCTGTGATAGGTCGATTCTCAGCCGCACTTACTAAGTGGTTGGTGGTGGACAGCAAGTGGGGTCGGACAAGCAAGCGTCCCTTCCTCGCTCACAGCTATCCCGTAGGAAGTGTATATTACTGTCATGGATCGATTTAGCTATGATCCCTTGAACCCCTGTTCATCTTGTATCAGGTTGATGACTTTGCTCTCTGGAGGATCCTACGAAGAACCTATACGCGTCATAATTGAGACGATATCCTTGGAGACCAGCTCACCGCCCCAATACGAGGCGCTATCTTACGTATGGGCCCACAGGAAGGTCCAGGAAGGATAATTGTTCAGGAATGGGCAGACAGAGAAGGAGGGGTGTCCGCTGGGCGAGATGCTGGTGAAGGCAGTCAATCGAAACGCCGTTTGAAAACCCCAGTATTCGTCAGGAACTTGCAGCCCGAATGCATGTGCAATATTTGCAGCCTCCATGACCTTTTATGAAGTGCAATGTCTACAGACAGCAAGCGTTGCTTTCACCTGGATGCGCGTCTTGAGCCAGGAGTGTATTCCGCCATCATCAACAGGAAAACCCACTAATTATAACAAAACCTACTAAAACACCCCGCACAAGCACTCGGCAGCGCATTCCCCGTCTTCTTACTAATCACACACGCCAAACACTGCGGGAACGTCGTACTCCCTCCCTCCGTAGCCACTTGTCCACCATTCATAATCATCCCACTAGTTTCCGCCCGCGAATACTGTACTTTCGCCGTACTCTCCCCACTCGGAAACGTATAATTGTGATTGGGCAAAAACACAATCGTAATCTTGCTCGCATCATTACAGCCAAAAAACGTAGGACGGATATTATATCCATTTGCCGTAAAAGTCGCTGTTGGAGGAATTACAGGCATTTTGGTTAAGCCAGCGAGTTGGGCTTGCATGTAAGTCTGGTAGAGCTCGCTGCCGTCGGGAAAATTGGCACTTGTGTCTGCAGAGTTGTCGTTTACGAGGATTACGCCTACGCCGCGCGAGGGCTGCAGGAGGGGGAAGATGGGGTTGTTTTGAAGGGTTTCGCCGCCATCGACGAGAGTGAGGGATTTTTGGCCGGATACGAGGGTGGAGTGGGCGTAGTTGTAGAAGGGGTTGGGGTAGACGGCATATTCGTCGCGGGTGGTTAGAGCGTGAGTTTCGTTCACAAGGGCGGTCAGGTTGGCGAGGAGGCCAGGGGCTGAGGCGATAGTGGGGAAGGTGGCGCAGAATTCGTTGAAGATGTCGGAGGAGGTACCGAGGATGAAACCTAGGTTATCGTAATTGGTTATGCAGGCGCCGGCTATGACGGGGGCGCCGTTGCTTAGGGATGAGCCTGCGGATGGTCAGTCTTGTATTTTTTGCGGCTGAAGGGTATAATGTACCTAGGTATTTCGTTTGCGTGAATGCATTGATACCAGAGTCAAAGCTGCCAAACTCGTATGGCGTGAACTCGTAGATTGGTGTATTATTTGGAGGCAGGCATGCCCCTGTCTGTGTCTCAACGTTCAAGGCTGTGATGATTGGGAAAGGTACATTATGGCTCGTGAAGTTCGAGAATCCTGTGATTGAGGACAGCTCGATAGCAACGCCGCCGTCTGGGCCATACAGCAGCTGGTAGGAAAGCAGTCTTCCGTATGGATCAACTATGGTGGGTGGGAAGCCAGCCGCTTGCTTGGCTTTGAGATCAGCGGCGATCTGAGCATAGGCTCCCCCAACGCCTAAATTGGCAGGCACCAGGGCGGAGTCCTCGAACGCCTGGGTCCAAAGGTTCGTCTCAAGAGATGATATTCTTGGGTAGTTGTTGCCAGCGAACGAGGAAAGAAGCCAGCCTCCTCCTGAGAGACCCGCTTGATAAGTTAACCCTTGATAAAGTCCACTTGTGCCAACATTGCTATCTCGTGCGTCCAAGGCTTGGATGACACCGGCCCCTGTAAGCAACGAGCGAAGGCCTCCCCCACTGATCGTTAGTGCCACTGTGGGCAGGTTGGTGGTTTTGAATGTCGAGTTGACTTTCTGAAGCCATTTTCCAAGAGCAACGGTTGCGAGTGGCTTACGGCTTGCTATGTATGCTGATTCGGAAGTGGACAAGCCTGAGGCAGTGCGGACGAGAGGAGTAGTTGGGCAGATTGCTGGAACAGGTGCATAGCCAGAGGTGGCTGCATGCGTAAAGGGAATAGAAATAATCCCCGAGAGGAGAAGAAGAGAAAACAACGAATGCATTGTTGTTACGAAGAGGGGCTAAAGTGGAGAGTCTTAAACGAGTCGAACCAAGGACCTGGAGATGCGAGAATAGCGCACGAAGAAGAGAGGCATTGCTTGCTTCAAGTATGCATCATGCAATTATTTTGATGGTCCAGGCTCTATGAAAGCCGCCTGGTCGCATTGAAGGTTCTTGACATTGAGCCATACCTTTCACACGTGCAGGAACCATTGCCGAGGAAAGGACGGATCGTCCAATATATTTCGAAATGCAGCTGCCTCTTTTGTCGAAGTATGCTAAAACATGGCCCATTGGGGACGACGGTTTCCGCTTGTCGAACAGTGTAGATTGAATGTGGTATGCTGTAGCGAAAAGGTCGTGCGAAGATGGCAATCCCGGTCGGGGTGTCGTGGTGGTGTCGAGCTCGCCCCGCAGCCGGCTCCTTTTGTCGGAATTTAGTGTAGCCAATCACGTCGCACTGCACGCGAATGACACAAATAGCAATCGAAACTCACTTCAGTATTATGAGCGACTAATTGTTTAAAGGCATATCAACGCAGCGAAATATCACAGATGAAACTCGCAAGCCCATACAACAATACTCTCGGCCGAATTCCTACGACATTTGAAGAAAAACAATTCGTCGCGGACTCCCGAGAAGCATAGTGTGCATGTGTACGAGATCTACATCTCGGATCCTCATGTGCCTTGCATCATGCAGGTAAGTCTTCTGGTTCGGTATCCGTCTACACCTCTTCCTCGTGGTCTCCACCCTCCTCACCTTGGAGAAGAGGGGCGTCTCCGCCGTCTGCTTCTCCTGACCAGCCACGAGTGGCTTCCGGCCATTCAATCTTGATCGTGGGAAGTCTTTCGGTAGGGATTACACTTGCGATTTTCTGCAGGACGATCAAAGCGTGAGCAGCCCTTCGCAACCGATGTCAGCATGCTATCGGCATTCCAGTCCTCGCCAAACCATCAGACTTACGCAGAGATTATTCACGGGAAGCTATTATATATAAGTGCGATGATAAGCATCGACCCGGTCCCAAGTATAGATGTCCCAATTGTGCATAATCTGCGCAGATTTCGAAAATAGCATCAGTCGTTTAGAACAGAATTTGGGGTGGTAAGAAGTGTTTCTCGAGCAGGAGCTCTCTGAACACGTCTCGGGATTCTCAACTGAAAAGAAATACGCCGAGAGGCACGTACGTCATGGACTACAATGCCGTTTGTAACTAGTAACGCCAGGAAACTCAAGAATCCAATGAAATCCACGAACGCAACGAGACCCATAGCATACATCGTGGTATGTGGAGGATACAGCGTCTTGATCTGGCTTTCTAGTCCATTCTCAGGCACAAGATCCACACAATTCCAGGCAAACGAGAGCACAAGCTGAGCGAGATGAGTATTAGGACCTGCAACTAGGTAAGAGACTGACGGGTAGAAAGGCCCAGCCAGCTAAAACAGTGGGGCCATCCGTCTCGAATGAGTTGCTGGAAACCGCGATCCTGATGGTATTGACAAGTAAACCAGTTGCTGCAGAGAAGGCTCCTATGTAGCGCAGGGCGCGACGCATGGGGCTGCCTTTCGATTTGCTGCTATGGTATGCATCGCCCAACATTATGGTAAGCCTCGCAACAATACGAAGCAAAGAGGGAACGGTCTTGAAAACTTTGCATGCTGCGATAAAGCGAAGTGAGATTCTGTATTTTGAATATTTGAAGATCTGCATCATTGCCTAGCCTTAGTGATAAAATCAAGTCAATTGTGGTCCTGCAAATAGATTTCCATCCTACCATAGCCTTTTGAATACAATGAACAAGTGGGAAGGATAATATACCACCTTCTACTAGGCTCTCAAACCAGGTGACGAGGCAAATCGAGCACAGTCGCGAGAAGTAGAGTGCCAGCAATTGCCAAGCCGCGAGATCAAGCCAAACAAAACCACACCATGTGGGCCATACCCTGGATGGTTGATAATGCGGGCCGTGGTTAATGACAAAGCAGTTATTGAGACTCGTAACGAGCGAAGAGGCATCAGATAGAAAATGTATATAGAGAGATATCTGAGCTGGCGTATTGACAACTGCTTCTGGGATTGAATCCTTCATCTAGACATTGAGAGGAAATTCAGCGTTGATGTTAATCAATTGTTTAAGAATGGAGAAATTCAACGGTTCGTTGGTTTCTCTGCTCCTACTGTTTCTTCTACAATCCTGTAATCTTGAACCCAATTACAGCGTCGGGTAATCAATAAGAGTTGCGCAAGTATTTTGCGGCTCTATGCCTAAAGCGCCGTATATCGCGGGATTGAGGACACGGAGGTTCCCTGGGTGGTTGGTGAAGGACGATAGATCTTTTTCGGAACCAATTATTTTCTGAAGATTTCATCAAGATCGGCCCGGCTTGGCACCGGGCTTGGTGGATTTCGGACCGAAGCTCCAGGGCAGGTCACCCTAGAAGTGTCCAAGAGGGCTCCCTAAATGAGCTTGTTGGGGGCTGTTCTCTGCGCCCTGTTCCGGCCGATGACCCACAGTTCTGGCTTGCGGGAGGTTCGATCTTTTTTTCGACTTCACTTTTTGGTTATGTCAACTATGTCAGCGACCAAGAATGGAAAATCACCCCGAAAGGTTTGCTTCGTTACGATCGGAGCCACAGCAGGTTTCGACTCATTAATCACAGCCAGTCTCAGCACGCCCTTTCTCGAAGCTCTAAGAGCACTGAGCTATACGGATTTACGATTACAGCACGGCAAAGATGGCCGTTCTATACTTGAGGAACATAATAATATCAGTTCTGTTGGTGCCGGAAAGCAAGAGCTGAACATCAGTGGCTTCGACTTCAAGAAGCAAGGTTTGGGAGTAGAGATGAAAGCTGTGAAAGGCGGAAGCGACAGCGTCGAGGGAGTAGTCATCAGCCATGCTGGTATACCACCATCCCCAGTCACTCACTCAAGACTTCAAGCTCACGAATGGAGTAGGCTCTGGATCAATACTTGACGCCCTTCGAATCGCACTCCCCCTCATTGTCGTCCCCAATCCCAGCCTGCTTGACAACCACCAGGAAGAATTGGCGGAAGAGCTCGCACGCCAAGGCTACGTGATTCATGGACATCTAAAGTTGAACAACATTCTCTACATTGGGACTAGGGAACTGACGTATGCACAGTGACTTGCCAGCTGCCCTTCGACTATCCGAGAGCCTCCGCAAGACCCAGCACGGTTGGCCGCCAAGCAACTACGCTGAAGATCCATCTGGAAAAGGACTCATTGGCGTCATGGACGATGAATTGGGATTCGTCGATTGAGAGAAAAGAGGCCTTACAAAGCCACTAGAACTCCCTAAGATGGCCTCACGGACCCGGCCTAGATGAGAGAGATTTACCTTTCAGGATAGAGGCAAGAGGACACACGAGCTGCGCCATGCCGTAAAATTCAGACCTGGAGCTCTACCACCCGTCGATTTCTATTGTATTAGGCTGGTGGCTCTGTTCCGGATTCTGGCAAACGGAGAAGGAAGAGGATGGACAATTTCGGCTTTTAGGGGCAATCTCCCACGAGCACAACAATCCACAGATTCGGGCACCGAAGGTCCAGCAACATCATCGTTTGGATGACTCCTGGAAACAAGCCTCTGGCCTTTATCATCTGATGAAAGTATGCTGAGAATGCGGACCGGCTCGTGGAAGCCAATCTGTATGCCGCTATTTATATCCGTGTAGTTGCCACCGCATAGCTGTGCTGCCAAGACTAAACCGTTCGCCATACCCATCCAGCAGCATCACAACTGACATCCTTTCTATTGCCGGTGGACTGAGCCACTGCCATTTGCGTAGGCATACACCCCGCTTTTCTCCGCATGTCCTTAAAACGCTTCCTTTTGAGGGTTGCCGATTGTATCTGCCAGGATGATAGGACGCTAGACTGGGAATTCAATAGCTAAAATTCTCCGACTGAGTGAGGAAGATTACGGAATTGCTTCTAAATCGTCGTTGAAAAGCTTTGAGCCTTAATCGCGTTGCGGGCTCGTTGCATGACGCCACGAGGGTCTTCCATGGCTGAGGAGGTGCCGAGAGTCGGCATAACCAACGTCATGCCCAAGGTTCCAAGTTGCATACTCTGCTTCGATCGCGTGCGTTCCATCTTCCTTTTCTCACTTTTGACAACGCTTTTGCGACCATGTCGCTATTCACAAAATTCCTCGGCCTCTACTTGGCTGCCAACTTCATACCGAGCATAGCAGCAGTGCCGGCATTACAAAAGAGGGCGAGCGCTGGTACTGGGAATTCTCTAAATCCGGACATTCCTCCAGACCAGCCTCCGGGGCTACCTGGAGCTCAGAGGTCCCTATATGGCTCTGAAAGCCTTACAGGTCCTGATGGCAATCCTGTTAACCCAGCAGATGTAGCCACCATTCCCACCACCCACTACACTCTCGATCCAGGACAAGATGACGACGCGAACCTTGGTTTGTATCTCGACTTGAGCGAGTCTCCAAATCCTCAGCCAATTCGGGGTTCCAATGGAAAGGCGAAACCCGGTCCACGTATGTAATGTTTGTTCTACCCTAGTCGAAGACCTTAACCACAAAGACCAGGAAACATGGTCTACGAAAAGCTGGACTCCGAACTCTTTGCTCGGCCCGGCACCGACGCAGGAGATGTGCCAAATCTAAAGTGGCCAATGGGCCTCAGCTCCAATCGAGGGGGATTGCAACGCGTCGGATTCGCACGACAGCAGAACATCGACGAGCTTCCCACTGCCACCGAAATTGCTGGTGTGGACATGGACCGGGAGCCACATGCATATCGAGAATTCTATTGGCATCAAGCCAACGAATGGTCCTACATTTTCAAGGGCAGCGTCAAACTCAGAGCCATCAACGAAGAAGGTCAGACTATTTATGACGATCTCAACGCTGGAGACGTATGGTTCTTCCCTGCTGGCCTTCCTCATACGATCCAAGCCTTGGATGAGGGCGTGGAACTCCTCCTCGTTTTCGACTCTGGCAGCTTTTCTGAAGATAACACCTTTTTCGCGTCTGAGCTGTGACTATGAACGCCCAAGTCTGTTCTAGCAAAGAACCTAACAATCGACCTCTCAGCTTTCAACAAGGCCCCACCAGACCAAATCTACATCTTCCCCGGCACTCCCGCCCCCTCTAATGCTACCGGTCCCGCCGGCTCGATCCCCAACAAAATGTCCTACACCCACCACTTCTCGCAACAACAACCCTACGTCATAGACGGCGGCAGCGTCAAGATCATTGACTCCACCACCTTCCCCATAGCAAGCAAATTCTCGGTTGCACTGGTGACCGTCCAGCCAGGTGCTATGCGCGAAATCCATTGGCACGTCGACAGCAACGAATGGAATTTTTTCTTATCAGGAAATGCTCGGATAACAGTGTTCGGCGCCAGACGCACCTCGGACGTTTGATTTCGCGGAGGAGGATGTGGGATATGTACCGTTTCCGGATACTCATTATATTGAGAACAGTGGGATGTGGATTTGGTATATATGGAGGTGCTGCTGGCGCTGAAGTTTTTTGATGAGTTTTGATTACTTTCATGTAATTTTGTTGGGAGGGGATTAGGGCTGACGACCAGGATACGAGAAGATATCTCGGTGGCTCAGTGGCTGGGCTTGACGCCGCCGCAGGTTGTTCAGGATACTCTGCATTTGCCTGATGAGGTTATCAAAAGTTTGCCGAAGTATAAGAGTTACATCGTCCCTGACAATGCAAATTTCACAACGACGAGTTTTACTGGGGGAGCCCCTTGAAGGTACTCATATCTGACGGTGCAGAGGGCTGTTGTGCGTTGATGTCTAATGATCATGTATTTTACGGTATTGGTAGATACTGCATAAAAATTGTATGATAGTATTTCTGTATGCGTACTTTCATAAAGAATGTATATACATATCTGGATGACACCTATGCGCCACATTATTTTTTCCCTTCCCCTTCTCAATCTATGGTAAAAAAACAGCAAAGGAGCCCCTAATTCCTAAAGAATCGTATCTGCTTTTCAGCACAATATGCCCACCTATCCTCTTTTGTCCGCCTAACCTCTCACCACCTCCTCAAACCCCCCTTCCAACAATCCCACCAACTCATCCAACCTCTCAACCCAAACCCCCGTATGCAAATGCCCCTTCAAATCCTTATTACCCTCACAAGCCAACAGCACAGTAGCGGTGCCAGCTTTATGGCCGGCTGTCATATCGTCGATGGAATCGCCAACCTAAATTTTGTCAGCCAGATACCCCATGATGGATCCGAAAAGCAAGGAGAGAGCGAAGGACTTACCATGATTAGGCTTTCGCCGCCATCTTCGAGCTCCCATGCTTTGGCAATATGTAAAATCCCATGTGGTTCCGGCTTCGGCGGCCTGAATTCCCGCGTTACGATGGGCGCGAAGGTGCGGCCAGGGAGATGTGTTTGGAGCAGGTGTGTTACCGGGCCACTGCACACACATCAGCCCATCGGCGCTCCAATTACCCCTCTCCCTCGGTCTCCACCCGCCTTCCCAAATCACGACTTACTCGAAATTCCGCGTACACAGTCCCATCCTAACATCCCTTGACTCGAGATACGAAATTAGCTCGTGGAGGCCGGGTTGCGGTTCCTGCTCAACCATAGCCGCAGTCTCGATGGCGCGAATGGCGGCTTGGGCTTGGGATTGAGCGGGCTCGGGGAGGGAGTGGATGTGATCGAGTATGTCGGTGCTTTTGGGGATGTGGAGCGCGTCTCTGAGGAGGATGGGGAGTTAGTGGATGGTTGGAAGGGAGATGGGAAAGGGGAAGGAAGAGTGCTGACCGCATTTGTTTGAACATGTAGGATTGAGGTTTGCTAAAGACATATTGTCATTAGAACACAGTTCGAGCGTAGAATCTAGAAGCACGGAGTGTTGAATGCCAGCTTAATGGACAGTAGTACGGCTTTAAATTGTTGTACACCGAGTAAGATCATCCGTGGACTAGGGTGGCAAACATGGGCCATAGAGCCATAATTAAAGATAATAGTTCTAATAGGACTTGAACAATCTGGCGAACCAGAACCTTAACCAATACCTGTATATTGCATTCCTAAGATATTGCTGACATGGCTCTTCCGATTCTTTCAAATTGAGAAAAAGCAACACAGCACCGCGCGGAAAAAGGCAAAGTTCACGTACCAAAGTGTGCCATCAACATCAAAGACCACGCCCTTCAGCGGTGGTGCTCCAGCAGCGTTGCCTTTTTGTGGGTCAAGGGGCGCGAATCGCTTGGGTGGACGTCGTGCTTGGCTCATTGCTCGACTTTGGAGAGGGAGGCCTAGGAGACGGAAGGTGGGTGGAAGTGGAGATGGTCCGGAGGGGCGGTTGATGATCATAAGATGGGTGGCTTGGATGGGGTGATGTTCATGTAATGATGGGACGACACATGAGGATGTAGTTGGAGAAGTTGACAGATTTGGCAACTTTAGGTTCTTCTTACACCTGTGTCTACATCATCATTTATCACCTCAAAAAGTCATCTCAAACATCGATATCTTTAAACTCCGACGGTTGTCTATAACCAAGACGGATCTGATCGAATAGCTTTATCCGATTTCCGCACGCTTTGACTATCCTCGATCAAAATTCTCATCTAGAAGTAGCTGATAAAGTACAATTTCCACGCCATTCGTAATGCCGATGCAAGCCTGCTGCCAAATGGAGCGTTTCGAACACCGCCCTGCCCCGCGAAGCGCCAAATCCTCGTGGTATCGTCCTACATCTATCACAGAACAAGAGAAAACAGTCCATCACTTCTTCCTTCCCTTAGCCTTGCCCTTCGGAGCAGTTCCGTTGGATGATACACTGACAGACCTAGAGCTCTGACTGGAAGCTGCTTTGCTTCCGGAGCCCTTGACGGCGTCGAGCGGCTTGTTCTGTAAAGGGAAAGTATTAGCATTGTGATCTGTGTAAACAAAACGGACCTTACATACCTTCACACCATTCTTGGCCTTCTTCTTCACTGGTGCCACATTCTCCTCGTCTTCCTCATCATCTTCTTCTCTAGCCCTACCGCGATGACCGTTAGCCATCTTCCCATCTGCCCCTTCAAATTCGCGAGCCACCGTAGTCAAGAGTGTGGCGCATCGACGACCAATCTCGATGGGTGTACGACTGAGAAAGAACCAGTCAAAGCGGAACAGAGGGCTCTCGCGGATCTCATCTCGAATCTTGTCGTAGATGCCTTCGCCGTCAACGCCGTATCTATCCAGCATGACAAGCAGGAAGCGATCTTCCTCTTCGGTATATACCTTCTTGTTGGTGGTCGAGACCGAGTAATTGAGCTTCAGCTGTTGCAAAGGAACACGGTACATCTCCATCTTTCGCTTCAGCATTTTGCGCTGATGATTGAGCTTTCGAGCCTTCTCTTCCCCAGCTTCGATCGTAGCCAGATACTTTGGATAGTCTTGTATCTCGGTATATTTCGACCAGAAGACCTTGGCGTATTCTTTGATCTCCTTTGCGTTCTTGCCGTCGACTTCCTCTGCGATTCCATCATAATTGGTTCGTCCATATCGAGCAGAGCCGTTGATGAATTGCTGGAAGTCTCGTCGATTCCAGTCGGCAAAGCCTTGCTCTGACATCTCCTCCTTTTCTCGGACTTGCTCTTCTGTTAGCGGCTGAGCTTCATCGATCTCTTGCTGCTCAAGAGCTCGATCTGCTTCTTTCTGTTCCTCGTCAACGTCATCGTCGTCGGCTAGTGGAACCTTGTAGCCGATTTCTTTGCGGAAATACGCTGTCTCTTGCTCTTGGAGAAGACGAAGTGCTGGGGGGAAAAATTGGTAGTCGTGGACTTGAACTTGCCTGGGTGCGCGTGGAGCCTTAGGCTTGGTGTCGGCGGTTCTTCCTCCAGTGGCCAGAGCTTGTCGATAGTACTTGTCCATTGAATAGGACTGCTCTTTGCGCTCACGCTTCGACGGATTGATCCATGCTATTCCCACGTCCTTCTTGCCTTGTCCTGTGAAATCTTGACCATTCCATTCGTAGGCGTTTTCCGACTTAAAATTTTCTAGGGCTTCGACGCTAAGCTTCTCGTACTTAGCATTGAGCTGTCGTGTCCGCTCTTCACCATGTTGCAAGATAGCGTCGATGTCATCATCAGTCAAATCAGACTTACTAGCCAGAGCACCCATTGCGCCTTTGCTCTCGAAAACTTCATTTGCGCCATGCTGGATCATGTTGACAAGCTCATCCTTAGATGCAGCTGCTTTTGCGGCCTGCTGCGCTCGCCCTTGTTGAATGATTAGTTGGTCGAGACGAAGCTTTTGCGCTGCTCGCTCGAGCACTTTTTCCTCGATAGCATGTTCGGTGATAAAGCGGTAGACCACTACCTGCTTCGTCTGTCCGATACGATGAGCTCGGTCCATGGCTTGAAGATCTGCTTGCGGATTCCAGTCGCTATCGAACAAGATGACAATGTCCGCACTCGTAAGGTTTATGCCGAGACCACCAGCGCGAGTCGTCAATAGAAAAACGAATTTCTCTGATCCGGGCTTGTTGTATTCGTCGATGCCGGCAATTCGGTCCTCATGGGCCGTAGAGCCATCGATTCTGCAGTATTTGTGCTCGCGGAAGACGCAATAATCTTCAAGAATATCAAGGACTCTGCTCATCTGGGAAAAGATGAGGACTCTGCTGCCCTGCTTTTTCATCCGAACAAGAATCTTATCCAGCATGAGCATCTTACCAGCATTGAATATCAAATGCTCGTCAGTGGTATATGGCGGGCCAGGCTCTGCGCCTTCGAAAAGATAAGGATGATTGCAGCATTTTCGTAGCTGCATTACGATGTTGAGTAACCGCGTCTTGGACTCTCGCTTTCCCGCAGCGCCGTTCACAGCATCAATGTCTTTCTCGAGAATCTTCTTATACCACTTGACTTGCATTTCTGCCATGCCAATGTAAAGGTTGATTTCCTTCTTGGGCAGCAAACTCTTCTCGACATCGCTCTTGACTCGTCGTAACAAGAAAGGTCGGAGGACTCGATGCAATTGCTGGACGGTAGTGTCTTCATCCTGATCCTTGCCCTTAAACCAATCATCGAATGCCGCGGAGTCTCCAAACACGTCCGGTAGAAGAAAATTCAGCAAAGCCCAAAGTTCGTGCATGTTGTTCTGTAAAGGCGTGCCTGTGATGAGCAGACGGTTTCTAGAGTTGAAGACACGGATAATCTCAGCTAGTGAAGACTTTTCATTCTTGATACGATGAGCTTCGTCAATGATGATGTACTCCCAGGCAAACTTCTTCAAGTGTGACTTTTCTCGAAGAATCATCTCATAGCTCGTAATGCAGACATCGAAGTTTTCGTCAATCAAGCGCTCATTGATCAATTGGTGTCGGTCATCCTTGGCTCCTTGTAATATTAGAACGTTGACTTCAGGAGTCCACATTGTAAACTCGCGATTCCAGTTGTCAAGTGTTGATTTAGGGACTGCAATGAGATGAGGACCGGTAATGCCACAGACGTGTCGTAGATAGCCTAGGAAAGCAATGGTTTGCAATGTCTTTCCCAACCCCATCTCATCGGCCAGAATTCCAGATATACCGTTTTCATGCAGATTTACAAGCCAGTTGAGTCCAGCGACTTGGTAGTCACGCATCTCTCCATGCTTCACGAATGCTGGAGATTCGCGGAAGGTGGTCTTTGCCTGTCCACCTCGCTTCTCGTCTTTCAACAGCTCGGCATCTTCTTCTTGCTCTGTTCTCCGTCGTCGCTCGCCAGCAGCACCGCCTGCTCTAGCATGACCTTTCTTGGCTTTCTGGGCATCTTCTGCGTCTTGACGGTCAATGGTAGCCATGACTTCCTTGATTTGTGGATTCGGACTGGTATCGATGAAGTGGCGGAACAGGTCTGTAAGCCCAAGCAGGTATCGGAACCGCCGTATTGTGTCATTTTCCTGTGGTATGGAGGCGGTCAGAAGGTTGCCAGGGAGATTTTTCTTTCGATGTGAAGTCGTACCTTGGATTCATCAAGTCGACTATGCTTCTTGCCCAACACACTCTTTCGTAGATTGCCAGCGTCAATTCTCCGCTTACGCCCATCGGGTTGGTAGCCCTCCGCATCACTAGTGGCTGTCGTATTGGGATTGGTATCAGAGTCCTATGTGGGGCATCAGTATTTATTTTCAATGAATGTAGATTCCCATGAGTCAGGGTTACTTACTGAATAATCTGGTGTGTCCTGGTTGCCCTGTTCGCCGTGGTTAGCGACTGTGCCCTGGAAAGTCTATGCCTTGTTCCACAACACGCAGGCTTCAATGCTGGTTCTTAGATGAGCACAGGGCAATATACCATTATACTATCTTCATCTCCCCCATTTTTACGACCGTTTATGGCGTCGGGTTGGTCGACCATAGAGGTGTCTGATGGTGTTGTGCCATTGGACTGGGAAGGGCGCCCTCTGGGTGCCATGGTCCCAGATTGCTTGGGCTAATCACCCCCGGAATTAGGGCAAAGCGCCTTTTTATATTGATGATTTGAAAGTGCTCCTGAGGTTTGTCACGTTGGAGATGAGGTTTTGAGACGTGTAGAGAGAGTTGGTGATGATAATGGTGGTGTTGGTGTAGAGATTGAGGTGGTACGGAGGTTACAATAATCGATTCCTTGGGGAGTGAGAGCTTTCGCGTGGAGGCTAAACTTTATGCCAAGCGTGTCATTGGCCGACTTCCCGGCGCTAGCGCTTCTACTATGATCTATCTGAGGCTGTCATGCTAGGTGTGTTGTCACAGAATCTAACACCCCACCTTCACCGTTGATTTCCATTTCGTACAGCTTCATCATTCCGTACTGTCTATTAAAAGCGTGACTATACAAATTCGTCGAAACATCACACCTTGTCAGGAGCCCACCTTGACCCGGTTACTCATGACTACACCGCTTACTCGAAACCTTTCGCTTACACATCACAGCATAACAAGACAAATAGCGTGCAGAATCATTCGGAATGGACTCGATGAGGAGCCTAAATACATCGCTCCCGCGATCACCCCGAACAAGACGGTCCAATCCACCACCCGAACAACTCATACAATCCTTCAAGTCTGCCGCGCTGTCAGTAACGAACCTCTACAAAACAGCTGCCGCCGATCAGGTCCGAGCACGAGAATCTGGATACCAAGATGCACTCGATGATGCCTTAGCATTCCTCGATAAGGAAAATCTAGGCTTGGATGATGGAGAAGGGTGGAAAGTGCGGCAGTGGGCCACCGAGCGTTTGGATGGTAGTCCACACGCCCACACTGGAAGTGATAGCGATGATGATCGAGGGGAAACAGCAAAACGAGCTCGAAGTAGCTCACTGCCAAGAACGGCAACCGTGGAGGTGGAACAAGCCAGGCAGGCCTCACGATCAACATCGCCAGTCCGAACAGTCTCCGCTCCGATACCTTCACCAGCAGCTCCTCAGCAACAGACCAGCGCAATCCAGGCGCCCGAAGTCTTCTCGTTCCGATCAGCACATCCTTACCCACAAGACATTGATATGCAGATCTCAGATGCCACTAATACGGTCCCGCAAGCGGAGACACCTCTGCAAGGCCAGATGGCTCCACCTAGCCCTCCTGTCAGATTTGAGGTACACCCACGAGGATCGAAAACTCCACACAGAGCCACCAGGCACAACAACAGATCTACGGGAAGTACGAGATCCCTCGGACTGGGGGCAGGCTCGAAGCGGAATTTCAGAGCTGGAGACTACTTCGATCTGGGAAATCTGGGAGATGGAAAGGACAATCCAGGCGGAGGAGGCAAGCGTGGCCGCTTCACCTAATACGAGTTTACTGCTTTGACGTTGATATCATGACGAAAATATGAGAGCATAGTTAACGATGGATAGAGACGCATAGAGGGGCACTTCTACAGTGGGATAGCGATGGAGTTTTTTGAGGAGTGTGAACGAAAGATCTTTGGTCTATGAATTGATATCCCTGCATTGCTTTGGCGACATTTGCATCGTCTCGACATGACCAAATACAATAATCGTACCTTCTCTCAGCTATACTCGCACTGCTCACTTCCTCCGTGAAAGCTAAAATAATCTACCACTCTTACCACACCCTTCACTTGAATCCTCTTCGTCGTGCGTGTGGGCGATGGAATCGTGGTTCGCCTCGTGACTACACCCGTTCCCCCTGTTCTCTTCGCGAACCGTATTCACCGCTCTCAGTATTCACAGCCTCTTTCAAGCAGCGCGATGAGAATATCCCAGCCCATATCACTTCTCTAATCCCTCAATTCACCAACCGATACACCCCCATCCCCACAAACGTCGACGCCAGCACCGCCGTCCCAGCAACCCTCGCTCTCAATCCCCCAAGCGTCCCACTCCTCTTGGCTATGATATGGCTTCGCTCCGCCAACTGGCGCTTTCCAGAAAACCAGATGTAGCCTCCAATTCCGATGAATGTCGCTGCGCCTGTAATGATTATTAGCTACCATACTTTCATTGCAGTGACTTCGTGTGAGTGCGGGAAATTGGGTTCTGACCTGTTACTTTGCAAGATAGGCAGTCGTATTCGTCTTCTTTTAGGATTTTGGAGAGCTTCTCCGGCTGTTGGAGGTCGCGGAGTTTGGCGTTGGTTGTGGGGGATGGTGGCTTTTCGGGGGAGGGAGCCATGGTTTGGAGCTTTTACAACTTTTCCTGATTTCTCAGTATCATAGTCACGGCCTTTCTAAGTAAGATGAAATGTTGCAGCGCATGGAATTCTTGAGGTCAAAATATGCGGAGCCCTACCCGCTTCGGCGTCTGATTGGCTGGTAGGCAGGGGTAGGAACTAACCCTCAATGCTTTCCCCTGTCAAAGTAAAATGTCTACAGTGCTCAAATGGAACAATCGTGGACTTTGCATCCTAGACTTGACCAGTGGCTAAGCTGTGCCAGTGAGACGGCTCCAATTTGCTTGCAGAGGGAAACTACCTCGGAATCTGAGCAAGATGACTTCGAACTCGCAGATCCATACGTATGCTGAATCGACAGACCTAATCGTCCCGAGTGAGTGGACATCCTCTTCATAGTCAGAACTCGATGAGCGTTGCTGATATTGCCTGCAGTGGAAGGCGCTGCTTCACCATTCTTGCAAGCACGATATTTCCACTGCAAGAAAATACATGCCGGTACCCAGGTACTGGCTGCAGGGGCTAAATTTTCGAAAGATCCGAAGGAGGAACGAGAATTTCCGTGGAACTCGTCGAAGAAGACGTGAGTTTTAGGGAATCGGTTCTGAAAGTGAGCAACTATCTACTAGACGAAATGGAAGTTTGGCAGTGGGCTGCTTCCCAGCTTCCGAGTACCCTATGGCCTGCAGAGGAAGTAGTAGCAAAGCCATACAGTATGCGAGTACCAACTGAGTACGAACGCTTCTAGGGAAAGGGTAAAAAATATTTCTCACAAATTTCACTTGATTTGAGTAGCTGCATCTTTAGTAATCCAATTTGAATCTCAATACGGCTAGAACCCACGTAAAACCGCATTGCATACATGAAACGCTTCGCTAGAAAGCCAAATACTTGAGGAGTGCTTGGTGTGGCCGTCGACATGAATAATTAATTCCAGCGACCATCTTCGATACACACATCTTTCTCTGGTTATTTGAATTCTCCCCCATCCGCTCAGCACGTCTACAATATTCCCAAATATTCTTCAAACCCTCGGTGACTACCACCGCTAGTGTCGAAAAGATGGACGGGATTTGTGACTTCATAAAAGATTATGCCAACGTCTATGCACGCCTCAACTTGAAGGAGGACTGCGACGGTTTCAATGTGTCCGAAATATGGAACACCAACCGATTCTCCGAGCTTTGAGCTTCGTACATTTCAGATCTATTTGTAAAATCCCGGCTGAAAGGGAAAGTACCTGATACTGCAGACGATGGACTTGGCCCTGTGTTACGCCTGGTGTGGAGATATGCTCACCGAATCTGTCCCCTTGAAGCTCGGTATGAGCAAAGACAACTTCCACGCAATTTTGGACAAACTCAATGTTGACCTGCTTCATGGATATGCGTTTACGGGTCCCGCAGGTTTCAATCTCCTACCAGCGAAACCACTGGGTGTGGGAAATAACAGACACCATTGTTATGAACTCGTGCCCGACCTCTTCACGGTTGCCTGGACGTACGAGCTTCCGACCACCAAGACGCAGGCGCTTTGCTCGGCTCAGGAAGACATCCTAGTCGCTCTACAGGACATACTTGACCATCAAAAAGCACTTTTTCGGCATCCGATGACCTTGGTTGGGACGCCACAAAGGAGCAGGGCTATGAAGGACCTATATATTGGCATCAACAAAAAGGGAGATGAAGATTTGGGTATGCCCGTAGCAAATGTCAAGGACGTATAGATAGAGAGTTAGGGATGGAGAAATGATGATGTTCTTTTGCTTGGTTGGCCGAGGTTAGCCATGGCAGCTTTCAAGCCTAGTATCGCTTTTACTGATATCTTAAAAGCCTGAGAGGGGTTTTCGGCTCGGTTTGCTTAGCTTCTATTTCAATCCACAACAATCACGCAATCGTGATGTGTATGTGGACCGTACATTTTGGAGCGAAGAATACGAAGCCTTCCTGGGACAAGGCCAAAATTGCTCAAAAAGGGCGGAGCCTTGTCCAACCCCACTTCTCATTGGCTGTTTGCCCGCAAATGCTTGGCAAGAGCTCCCACACCTTGACTTCTCCAGCTTCCATATTTCTTACGAAGATGTCGAAGTCACGATGAGTGCTATAGAGGCGCTCTACATCTTCGATCAGTACAAGTATGTGCGCACAATTTCACTTCCCAAGCCCCTCTCGCTAACGTGGGTACAGTGAATCCATCCTGGAACATATCTACCGCTCAAGACCGGCGCCTGCTCGAGTTGTCCTCCCACTGTACCTTGCGCATGCTACTCCTCGACCCTCCATGATCTACCTGCCAAATATCAACCCACCTACGACCCTCTTCTCCGTCACTCACAACAACCTCCTCTTCCTGTCGCCTGTCTCAACAGAAACCGAGCCCTTGTTCGCTCTTGAATTCCTACATCGAGTGATCGATGTACTTGAGGAATTTATTGGGGAGCCACTATTGGCGAGTAAGATAGAAGGAGCCTATGATGTCGTGGCGCAGCTATTAGGGGAGATGTGTGATGCGGGGATCGTGTGTAATACGGAACCCAACGCCTTGAGGGACGATGTCGATGTCTCTGGTTTCTTGGGGAAGTTGCTCGGTGGAGTGAGCTTGCCTGGGTATATTAACTTTACGTTATGGTACGTCACATAAGAAGCTGACTGGATGCTTCTAGATCATCACCAGCATTACTACCCTCCGGCGGCTTGAAGCAGCAACTAGCTCTCAATCCAACGAGCAATGGCCCTGCCATCCCATGGCGAAGAGCTAACGTTCGTCATACGAGTAATGAAATTTATGTTGACATAGTAGAAACGCTTTCCGTCACTTTTGCGCCATCAGGACGGCCATTGTCAGCCTTCGCCAATGGATCGATTGCATTCACGTCAAAAATCTCCGGTGTGCCGGACTTGCTACTCACTCTTTCCGCTTCTGGCGGAAGGCTGGGCATGGAGAAAGCTCTTGAGCTGCCTGTATTCCATCCTTGCGTACGGTTGGCGAGATGGAAAGAGAAGCCTGGGGAGTTGAGCTTCGTACCGCCAGATGGCAGATTCATGCTTGCTGGCTACGAGGTGAATCTCATGCCTTCCTCTCCGGATTTGAAGTCATGGTCAAATACGAATCTCCAGCTACCTGTGTCTATCGAGGTATCGAAATCGCTTGGTCCAACGGGAGCCGACTTCGAGATACGCTTGATTCTATCATCAGCATTTCCTGGAGCAACCTCCTCCGCTCCCGCCTCACTGCCAAACCTCGGAACGCGAGGGTCTGGAAGATCTACTCCTATATTTGGTACCAGCTCTTCGGGACCTACGCTACGGAATGTTGTTGTTACTGTGACAATACCGAGAGGCGTTCGGAACATTAATGATATACGCGCCAGTCGAGGCGAAGCCTACTTTGCGCCCGCCGAGAACGTCGTCGAGTGGCGAGTACCCATTAAAGATGCGGCGGCTTCAGGCAGTGCAAGTTTACGGTGCACAGTTATAGGCCCTCCGTCAGACGAGGACGAAGATGGGGCCAATGGATTTTCATTCGACGCGGCAAACGGTGATTACAATGAGACCGAGGATACTTACCAGAGCTCTGCAGTAGAATTAGTCAAGCCCGGCCCTAGAAAGGGGCAAAAGGACTTGCGTGATGATCGGAAGATCAAACAGAATGCGCCTCTGATGCCATCATCGGCTTCGGTCAGCTTCAGTGTCCAGGGTTGGCTAGCAAGTGGGATAAAGGTCGATGGGCTCGTGCTCAATTCGGTGAAAAGTAGAGGCTTGGGCGTAGGTGTCACGCCATACAAGGGGGTAAAGTATTTAACGGTCAGTAAGAAGGGAATAGAGACGAGATGTTGACTCGAATAATATCCCATCTACTCATGCTATGATGCTGATACACTATCCATTTAATACGCGTTCCGCAGCCTCGGCGGCCTGATCTGCATAGGGCTGACTCTTATCTAATCTTTGCCCAAGTGCCGAGGTTCTCCACATCTACTCAGAGCTCGTGCGACAATGACTATTCACATTCATCCCTTTGAGACGAAAAACGTGATTCGCATCTTCTCCAGTCATGGCAGCGATACCCCAGCTCCAGTACACGCCCGCGGACAAGATTCCGGGCATCTTAAATCATGTCCGCTCAAGCTTTCTAACGCACAAGACCAGGCCACTAGAATTCAGATTGGTACAGCTTCGAAAGCTCTACTGGGGGTAAGCTACCTCTCATTCTCCGAGGAGATGCCATTACTGATAGACATCAGATTAAAAGACAATGCCAACGCTATTGCCGCGGCGTGCAAAGAAGATCTTGGCAAGGGAAACTACGAGGCGAACCTCACAGAGCTGGATTTCTGCACAAATACGATTATCTATGATTGCAACAACCTTGAGAAATGGGCGAAGGATGAGAGCGCGCCGGATATACCACTTGCAAATCAACTACTATGGCCGAAGGTTCGGAAGGACCCGATGGGAACCGTATTGATCATTGGGTTCGTTCGGTGATGGGAACGAATGCTGAGCGTTTGCTGATCGTCTCGCAGTCCTTACAACTTTCCAGTCAACCTTACTATCTGCCCCTTCGCCGGTGCTATTGCAGCAGGAAACACAGTGGTCCTCAAGCCGAGCGAGAGCGCCCCCAACGTTGCAGTTGTCCTACAAAAAATAATCGAAGGCTATCTCGACCCTTCTTGCTATGCCGTGGTGCAAGGAGCTATATCTGAGACTACAGCTCTCTTGAATCAGAAATGGGACAAGATCTTCTACACGGGCGGTGCACCCGTAGGCACAATCATCGCCAAGAAAGCCGCGGAAACCCTCACGCCAGTGACATTGGAGCTCGGAGGGAAGAACCCTGCCATCGTCACCAAAAACGCAGATATACGACTAGCAGCGCGAAGGCTCTTGTGGGGCAAAATTGTCAACGCAGGCCAGGTCTGCGTATCCCAGAATTACACCATGGTCGACAAAGAAGTCCTCGACCGCTTCATTGCCGAAATGAAGACAGCCATGAAAGAATACTATCCAAACGGTACACGCAACTCTGACGACTTTGGCCGCATAATCAACAACCGCCAATGGTCGCGCCTCAAGAAGATGGTAGATGACAGCAAAGGAAACCTCCTCATGGGCGGCGAGATGGACGAGAGTGATCGATACATCGAACCAACCATGATCCAAGTCGACTCCCTCCACGATAGCCTCATCGTCGACGAATCCTTTGGCCCGCTCATGCCTATCCTCCCAGTCGACAACCTTGACGAAGCAATCCGTATCGCGAACGAAGTACACGCTACACCGCTTGGTCTCTACCCCTTCGGCAACAAAGCCGAAACCGACCGCTGTCTACGCGAGATCCGCTCAGGAGGTGCATCCGTAAACGACGGCTTCATGCATGGCGCGCTCCCCACCCTTGCTTTTGGTGGTGTAGGTGACTCTGGTCAAGGTGCTTACAGAGGTCAGGCGAGTTTCGATTGCTTCACTCACAGGCGGAGTATTACATCGACGCCGGGCTGGATGGAGGGGATGATGAGTGTGAGGTATCCGCCTTATGCGGGGAAGTTGGCGAAGATGAGGCAGATGGGTTATTTGAAACCGAATTTTGATAGGGAGGGGAAGGTTCAGTTTAGCCTCGTCTCCTATATACTGAGTTTGGGAGCAGGAAGTAAGAAGGGCGGGCTAATTAGGTATCTTGTGGTCTTGATTAGTAAGTTGAAGTCTATCCTGGATATAATCCACCCGCTAATTCGTTACAGCGGCTTTAGGCCTGAGACAGTATCTTGGTTGAGCCATCTGATCGGACAGGAGGGCGGTTTCATGAAGCTTGAATTTCGCAAGCTTCAGAAGTCAACGAATTAATACGAATTTGCGAAATGTGAGCACGCGCGGAGAGTTGAGCATCGTTGAATTTATTGGCAGAGCCGAGAACGCTTTGATCTACGCCACTTGTACAAGACTTTTCGAGTCCAAGCCGTTCCACGTTACCCAATTTTATGAAATCATAAAATCACATCCTTCACTTTCTACAATCTGAAATGTATACTTGTTGTCGATCTCGACTCCATGTATGGCATTCACAACATGAAAGTCGTAGTATAGGTGGAGTGACTTGACAAAAACCACCGAATTCCACGACTGTGAACGCTAGGTTTGGTTGTGATTTGATCTGGCATTGAGTCTCATAAAGGATCCAAGACCAGTCGGTGTTGACTTAGTATAGCGAAATGGCGGGATGTGGGCTCATAGGGAAATGGCGAGATGGCGAGATGGCGGATAATGTGTCCAGCATAGCAATCACTCGGCTGACTCCGCATGGCACTGGCGGAACGCAATAAAGCAGTGAATTGACTCGAGATTTCAACAAAGGTAGGTGCGAATGATGTGTCGACGTTTTACGGGGCTGCTAGAGCATACAGCTATGGTTCGATCCAGTCTGGGAACCTCGGAAAAGTCAGGGCGACGCAGGCGTTTTCTGTTCTTAGCAACTGATTTCATAGCGTCTGCTCTTTTATGGGACCGCAGCCGAATGCACCGCTCCCAGGGGCAAATTCATTGGATTTTTCAGTGTGGAGAGCTTGATACAGAACTACTCATCATTGCCACCGCCTTACATTGATAGACCCAGAACCACCAATCCCAGGTGAGGCCTTCGGGCAGGCCGGATTGAGCGTCGTGGCGTTCACTAGCCCATCCCTCTGCACCGGAGCTGGCAACCACTGACCAGTAGTCGTGTCACAGCAGACAGTCCGATTAGGGGCAACTAAAGCATCATTACAGAATCCAAATTCAGGATTCAATTCGGGGGAAAGCGGTGCCACTGAGGCTAAGTCGAAGAATAAGCTCGATGTTGCACTTGCTGCGGGCTGGATGGGGCTGGATGATGAGGTCGAGTTGGCTGGCACCTCTAGCAGCCCGCGTAGTTGGTTGTGGGGTAGTTTCATGTTGGGCCAGCGCGAACAGTCCGCCTGGTTGGCTTGGATCGGCAGTCTATTAGCTGTAGCAAATTTTCGCTGCTCACAGCGCATGAAAACGCTTCATAGAGGCCAAGAAAATTTTCTTTGACAGTTTGGGCTTTCTTACCTGCATAGAAGTACGCAAAGTTGGCGGCATTTTGAAGGGAATTCTCTTCATCAAGATCAACAGCATCGCCAATTCTATACGACTCATCATCCTCATTCGGCGGCGTCACACCATACATGTGTGCCAGCTCATGGACAAGAGCTGCGTGCCGATTGACAGCGAGGGTGTCATCGTTCGGAGTCAATGTATTTCTTCTCACCCGCGGACAGTCCCAACTGGCCGCTTCCTCTTCAATCTCCCAGAATAGGGGACACAACATCACATACTGACCATCGTTCCCAGCTGGTACTGGTTCCGTAGCGCAGCCCCTTGCGATATTCGGTTGCTCTTCTGGATCCACGCACACGATTGTTGGCCAGCCGAGATTGAGCAGCGGATTCGTGGTCCGGCCTTCAGTATGAATCGGTACTGGTTTACCAGCTGCCATTGCTTTGAAGATACCCTGCACGAAGTCGATGCTGTCATTTTTTTTGAATAATGCGGAGAATCCATGCTGTGAGTTTGTGCCCAGTGCGGCATCGGCGATCACGCCTTGCAGGTTGTCGTAGATCTGAGGCAGAAGAGTCTGAAGCTGCTCGGCCATGGAACCGGACTCTCCGGCATTGCAATTGCGGATTAAATAATTGCCGCTTCTGGCGACGTCTAGTGCTTTTGAGAGGACGGGATTGGAGAAAGGGTAGGCGAGAAGACAGTAGAGAAACACATTGAAGCTATAATTAGAGCCAGTCAAGACCCTGTACGCAGTTTGCACAGAAATCATTTTTAGACGGTTCAGGGGACTAAATCACTCCGAGCATGGGGGGTTGACGAAACTTAATATAGCATTCAAGCGTCGGAAGTATACCCGTGCAATAGAAGCTGGTGAGGACGCATGTGAACGCGATAGCCGCCAATCCACTAATTGTTCAGTGATCCAGAGTGAAAGCTCCACAGGTATGAAAAGAAAGTCCTTGGTCAATGTAAGCGAATAATCGTTGCACTGCCGCCCTTTTGGATGTGATGAAGTTCTTCAATGGTTTCATGATATACACCCCCTAAAGCGGCCCGAAAGAATGGGAATTCAGATCTACTTTGAGGTCTGCATCATACCAAGAAAATGATGAAACGCAACCACAATCGTTTAGCGAGGCGACCAATTCGTCTTTGCATAACTCAACATAAGTCCACAGCTTCGTCCTTCTCGCTCAACAAGGCTATCGTCGAGTCCAGCAATGACGCCTGAATGGGACACTGTCCAAGTCCACCTGTGTTTTCTCATGTTCAAAAGCCTTGACTCTGTTGTTGATGACAGCACCAATGACTTTGATAGATGCAGAGAGGAGTAGCCGATGGTAAGGTTCTTGTCCGTAGGAAACGGTGAATGTCTCGAGGGAGACCATTTGCGATCCTTGTAACCGCGAAGTCGTCTTAATCACAACGATGCTGCTCGATCCATCGCTGGTTGTATTGCTTGGCTTCTTACTGCAGCCTTCGACCTCAGCCCAGAGTCCGATGCCGGATATATTGAGTGCTGCTTTGTGCGATTATTGTTCCATTGATCAGTCGCTTTTAGATCACATGGTTAGGCTATGCCCTGTCTCTATGTGCATGGTAATGCTTATGCCCTGGTATGCTATACAAAACCTTTCACCAGAAGTGACGAACCGCTGCGCGGGGTGTAAACACTGCCAAGCATTGCTAGCGGTCGCTTATAATGGAAGTCCTAACCGGATACTCCGGCTAAATTTACTATATCCTCTAGCCCCGGATAGGCCATATAACACTAACTAAAGGTATTGCCCGACCTTTGCCCGGTCTCACTAAACACTGCTTTCGCAACCACTTCAACCGGCATGTCTTTGTACACCGACGCAGCTATGCAGCAGCAAACCCCTCTTCAACCCGGGATGCTACAGCAGCAAGCGCCCAACCAGAATACCCCTTTTCAACAGCAAGCCCCTCCACATACCAACTTCATTCCTTACCCACCACCACCACCACCCGACTCGAGCAATGCGCCTCCTGCAACACCGTACTCAAATCTCGACCCGAACCTAGGGCAGAATGGAGTTCATCAGAATGGGGGGCCAGTAGCAACTTCAGCTCCTTCGTCAAGCAAGAAAGACGGCCAAACGGGTGAGGTTAAGGCGCGACTACGCAAGGTACGTTCACCTCGAAGTGCTCCCCGTCTCATTGGAAGCTCGAATCGATACTATGTCACTACTCTTCAACTTCCTGCAACTAATCGAGAACGATCGTGCATTTTCAAAGAACGATGCTGATACCTGACCCAATGCAGGCCTGCGATATATGCTCCAAGCGCAAAGTGAAATGCGACGATTCAGGCCCTCCTTGCAAACCCTGCCGCGATCTCGGCGCTGAATGTACATATGAGAAACCAAGCAAGCGCCGCGGTCCACCAAATAAACACGCAGAAGGAAACAAGAGAGTACAATTCGGTCCCCCAGACATGCTAGGCCACGATCAACCTTCTTCGCCCACTCACGCGGCGGAAACTCTCGCGTCATTCTCTCTGCAGCAAGTCCTCTCGGCGGAGGTGATTTGCCCTACGCCGATCGTCATGCACTTGGTGGACGACTACTTTAATTACATACACCCACTCATACCTATACCCCATGAGAATTCATTCCGTTCTGCTCTCACTGCAGGAGAAGCCACGCGTAACACAACATTCCTAGCTCTACTGGCATCAATGTTGGGATGTGTGGCGGCAATTTACCCTCAGAAGCCAATGCAGCATTTCCAAGCCACACAGATCGACAATCACGCCTTCCCAAACTCCATGGCTCTGGTGGATCGATGCCACAAAGTGATCACGGAGTCGCAAGGTCCTGGACGTGTGGACCGGCTTCTGAGTATCCATGATGCTCAAGTCAGCTACCTCCAGGGCCTGACTTGTGCCTACACGTTCAACCCTCAGTCTTCGATTCGGTACTTCACTGAATGCATGTCAATTCTAGAGCATATCGGAGCACACAAAGCAAGCACTTACAAATACAAAGGTCCCGCCCTTGGAGCTCCGCAGGCAAGAATGACCCCAAACGGCGAGACTTTGCAAGGACCTCAGCCAGGTCAGCCAGACTTGGTGATAGAAGAAGTTACGAAGCGAACCTTCTGGGCCATCTTTGTCACCGCTCGCTCACTCCAGCAGTCAGACGTCTCACCATGCAGTCTCACGATTCCGTCCGCGACCAAGTCAGAGCCATACCCTTCACTACCTTTGGAAGTTGATGACCACTTCTTGTCGCCTGACAAAGCACACGCAATGCCTCCAGGTTTCGTTCCTGCAATGGCGGGATTCAACACCGCTGTTAGGATATTCCTTGCTTACAAGAACTTGGCTGAAATTGAAGCTTCGATCGAGCATCTCAATGGCGTCAGCAATCTGGACAGAGCGGCGAATTTCGATTCTCAGAAGGAGAGGCTAGGGGATCTTCTCGTCATGGTCAAAGGAACGTCTTTGTACGAGGTCAAGCAGATTCAGCAAGACCTGCCACCAGACCTTTCGCTCAACCTTCAAGAGACTCTGCCGCCTTCCCACAATCAGACTTTTCCCACCTTGGTTCCTCGTCTTGGCTTGGATACCGGACCTTTCAATTACAATAATCCAGAGGAGCGGAAGCGAATACAGGTTGAGCTTCAGAAGGTGAACCTCAACCACAGCATCATATCCACGCGTCACTATCTTGAGCGATAAATTACTCATGCTTTACGGCGTTTTTTCGGGATGCTTTTCGAACAGTCGTGATTGCATGCGATGATACCACACTTTTACCTGCCTGCGGATGTAATTTTAGCTAGCCAAAATTCACTGGATCCTTCAGATACGATCACTAGAAATGAAAGGCTTCATTGGTGATTATTTCCTCATTATTACACCTATGACACGGTACCTCAAGCTGGAAACATCTCAATCGTGACCTATAGATAGCCTACGTATACCATGAATCCTCCTCCACCTCGGCACCTCAGCTGGTCCTTGACAAAGGACACTTTGACTACAATGGACCTTGCGCATCCAACTTAATCTCCAGAAGTTCAATATTCACCGCAACATTATGCCCACACGTCTTTACCTAGAGAGATAACTCACTCATGCCTTCATAGCGATCTTTCGCGATCTTTCGCGATCTTTTTCGAGCCTTCATGATTTATGCGATGATACTAAAGCCTCTACATGTACTCTCAGCTCGCCAGCATTCACAGTATTCTTCGAATCAGATCGTGGAGAACGGAATGCCTCACTATTATTGCAATGAATTCATTAATATGTCTTATGCCAAGATTTAGTTATGATGGGGTAATTGAAGTTGAAAATGTTTACGCTGTGATGGAGATGATATCATGTGGTGTCATTGCCTGACAGCAGGGGTGAAGCAATTGATGGTGCAAGGGGCCTTGCCATCGTTTTGCTGCCAATATCCATCCCAGTATAGAGGCGCAGTATCTCCAATGCATGTGCAGATGATGCTCTTGAATATTTTCCGACAGAGATCAGGAGAAGTGGTAGGAGGGGCCATCGGAAGAGTATGATATGCTGAATTCATTTGATCCGAGGGTGTTTGAGAATAGTGTTCGGCCCATCAGTACTGTTGTGTTGTAGGGAGGCGCTGCAGGCGTTTGCGACAGCGGAGGTACTAGCAATGCCCTGGGCGATAGTCTGTGCCAACCGATCGCTCGTTTCACGGAGCTCAGTGCAGGTTAGATCACAAGTGTTGTTGACTATCGTAAGTTAACAAGAGACTGTGCTTATCAAAAACCAGGCTACTGTAAGGAGACTGCTAACACCGAGCGGCCTGCGCATTTCCGCATTGATGGTGGTGTGAATACTCACAAAACTTCCAAATTCATGAATTCTCCGAAAAGATTCTTGCTGAGATACTTGCGAGGGAACAGGCATACATTAAGGATCCGGCCATTCCGAACGACCCACGCAGATCTGGACACTCACTCTCAATTTTCCATCTCTCATCCATTCCCCTTGACTGCTTTCGTGTTACTGTCTTCCTCATTCTTACAGTGGATCCAGAGCAGTACCATCTGTTGTCTGTTAATTCCGCATGAATAAGCGACGTTGTCCAATAAAGCGGTCCTCGCCAAATTTTCAAAGTCGAGCTCAGCATTATGCGATTTCTTTTATTACTTAAAGTACTTCATTTAGTGGCTCTACCACAATGGGTCTATGGCACTTGATGTCCAGATAGTGATAAAGCGGACGAGGAACATAAAGGATTGAAATGAATGCGTCAAGGGTAGAGGAATTATTCTTTGTTCTCCAATCCGTACCGACGTGATCAGATAAGAAATGGAGTGATGGCTGCCTCAGACCACAGTCATGGCCTGGAACACATTCCATCCAGTGGAAGAGTATGCAGGCCATGGACACATGCTGGACACATGGACATCGTCGAAGCCAAGAAATTCGTAGAGTCGTTGGAGCACGGAGGAAATTTCGTGAAAGGAATAAATCACGTGATCGTCGCAGGGCAACACTAGACTAGCACTTCCATCGAGATTCCGCCTCGTCCAAGCCAGAATCCACTTTATCTGTCAAAAAATCAGCGCAGCGCTTGTAGTAAAACGGCTATATTGGCAGTTCTAGATTTTTGCAACCCAATCTCAACCAATCGAACTATGCTACATGCCATTGCAACCCCAATTTGTTGGAATGTTCAACACTCAGCCCTATGAACTAGCCGAATGAGCATAAATAGACCACTCCCTCCATAAGGTACTTTAGATAATCAACAGTCGTTCCTCCCATTCCAACACAATTACCTTTTCAAAATTGGAATCTGTGGCAATTCGATCTAGAAGTAGCCTCTATGGCCTCCGCAGGCCTTTATGCAGCGACACCACTCCATGAGAATGATAATCTTCCAGGATAGTGCTCATAGCCCACCCCACTCCTTGACGAACTAAGTGCTTGATAAGTCCCTGTAGATTTCAGCTCTAGGCGAAGGAACGCTGCCAACGTCTCAGCCAACAAAGTCTTCCTGTTTCGCTGTCAGCGGCTGTATCGTTGAATATGTTTTGAACCGAAGAAGGCAAACAATAGGATGAGCTTGTGGCCAATGCAGTCATATTGCGTGCCCGGCTTCGAAGGTGGCCGCCGACAGGGGCCTACGTACTGTGTTGCATTGCCGTTGACAGAAAGTACGGACAAGAACGAGCTGCGAATGCCTCCTGCATACCTTGTTCAAACATGATGAATCAACAATCTGAAGCTCAAGATTCAATACATTGTGCACAACATACAACATCTGCAACGGAGAGGGTATTAGTCATGGGTCGCTCAAATCTATCTGTAACATAGAAAAAAATCCAAAAGCTCTACCAGTCACACGCACCCTCTAATAACTCCTCTGCCTCTCCACCCCCGCACCCAACTCCACCGGCCTCTCCAACCTCGTTTCATTCCCCCCCATCTCCTGCAATTCCCTATCATCCAACTCCACCAGCTTCCCACCCGGTCCATTATGATCGTGATACATCTCTTGCAGCCCAACCCCCTGCTTGTTCGGGTTGTACTTGCCTGGAGCATAGAAGTCTTCATTGGCTGATGAGCGAGCCGTGTCGTATCCCTGTTGTCGTCTGCGATTGCGTCGCTTTAAGAAGCATATGGCAAGGCCGGCGATAATAGCGAGGAGGACAATACCGCCAACGACGGCGCCCGCGATGGCGCCTGTTGGGGTGTGGGAGGGGCCGGGGGTATGGGTGGGGTTAGGTGAGGAGGAGGAGGATTTGGTTGAGCCTGGGAGATATATGTTAGGTTGGCTGAGAGGGGCGAGGGGAGTGTGGGCCGAGGACTTACTACTATTCGTGAAATGTGTGAATGTTAAAAGCGCAGCAACGCCTGCTGTGAGGTCCTGAGCATAGCTCCTGCCACTTTGTCAGTAATCTTTCCTGTATTGGATAGCTAGAACCCGCTTACTGCTGCGACTGTGCGTAGAATTTCTTGATCGAATCTGACTGCTCATAAGGTGGAGCATTAGCCGTGTATTTATCCGCCCACGCCAAAGCAGTCATATCGAAGATAGCAAGACCTTGTGCAAAAGGATCTTGAGTGCTATCATACACGCTCATGGCGATCTTGTTCACTGGACCCGTCGTGATCTTGGGGTTTGAGTCCTTGCCGCCCACGGTGACTATTTGGCTACCACCAACGGCGTTGCACGTAAAGTCATGTCGAGGGTTCTGGGGGTTGTACGGAACGCTAATCCAATGGAACGCGGGGAGAGTAAGGATGTTGATTGTGTCGTATTGGATGGCTGTTGTTCCGAGATTACCGCCCCATCCGCCATATACAAAGCTGGAATATTACTTAGTAGACCACTCTGAGGTTGAAGAGAGGAGAAACCCTTACATCTCGTATGTGCCGTTGGTTGAATTGACGCCAGCAGCACAGAAGTCGATTCTTGCAGCTGGTGCGTCCCCAGTCGTCGTCTGATTGAGCCATTGCTGCTTTGCTGGATCATAAACGTGGACAGTCGTAAAGCGAATCAATCCTCCAACGATGGCTGGAGTTGCCCCCATCGCAATTACGATTCCTTCTGGCCCAAATGAAGGTACGTAGTGCATTTCTCCATGCGCGACAATGCCGTTGAAGGTATAGCCCGTATCGCTCATATTCGTGAATGTCTTGGATCCAAAATTGAATTCTACCAGGCCAGGTAGAGCTGCGCCAACCCTATAAGGATCACTTGTGGAAAGGGATCCTCCTAAACTCCAGGCGGTGTCTGGCCCGTATGCCATTAGGGATCCAACAGGCTGAACTATTTCTTTCAGACTTGCCGCCTGGTCACTGATTGCTTCATTCCATGCTCCGCTCCCAGTCCCGTCTGGCTTAAAGGTCCAAATTGTCTGAGCCGGTAGAGTAGGGCTATTGTTGAATCCCGAGGGCTGGCCGGCGAATCCGGTGTATAGAAGGCCTTCAGCTTCATGATACCAGAGAGATCCCGAGTCGAGGATTGGGACTCCACTAGGCTTCGTGACAGAACGGATTGTGACCGTTGAGTTGATCCAGTCTTGCGATAGGTCGATAGCAAGCATAGTTGATGCTGGCGTAATTCGTTATTGTCCATAAGTACTTCGTTTTCTCACAGCTTACAAAATCTGTAGAACGGCGTTCCATTGTTCATGAATGAAAAGTCGCCACCATCAATATATAAGAAGTCGCCGGCCACAGCGGCTAAGAATCATCCGTTAACTTCGAGCCCAATGGATTGCTACAGGTATATACTGACAAGCATGGCTGCCGCGCCGGAGAAATTCATCTGTTGCGATAACAGCAGGAGCCTGTCGGCGCTCGAGTTCTAGCAGGAGCGGTTCATCGTTTGAATACGGCGCAGAGAGCGGTTTGTAGGATGAAACGGTCAAAAAGGAAAGTATGCCAAGACCGACGTTAGCAAAGTAAGGGAGTTGCATTTTGGAAATTTAATGCAAACGCCCGCTGGTAACAGTAATTGAATGAGAGATGCCAGGAAATCGAGAAAGAAACGAAGTCCGGACGAAATCCTTATGAGCTTGAGCAGAGCATAGCCTTCTAGATGTGGTACTGCGGCTGAGAATCCGTGGACCGCTGGTTAAGCGAAGTTGTCAACTTTGAAACGATCCTTGTTTTATCCGCAAAGGAAGGCTGAGCGTGTTGAAGGCTACTGCCAATACATGAGCTAAGTAGTGAGCACTTTCTCAACGTTCATACCCAAGAATAACGAAAGGGGATGTAGTATAGACTCAGCGTCAGCTTCGCACAGACTGCATCGCCATTCTCATTGTTGTTCGAATGCCACCTGGTGGCACCCTACTATGAATTTAGATACTGAAGGATCTAGTTACTAAGCCTTGTTGAATCCTTCGCTGGTCCTTCGCTGATCCTTTCATGTTATAACGATCCGAACAAATCTTCAGCCCCTGCCACTGGAATAATTGGAAGCCAGATCTGAAGTTTCAAACCTTCAAATCTGCAGCGTATTTGTAGCAGAAGAGTAGCGTGACCAAAAGTTCTCAACAAGGAACAGCCACCAGCAATTACTCTATAGAAGTCAAAGAAGAAAATGACGAAAGATTCGTGTGAGACGCCAAGACCCAGAGGCTGATGACTAAGCGATATCTTGGCATCAAATCAGGGTGTTTTTTTGGTCGTGGAGAACGCAACAATTCAAAGCTCACATGGCTGCCTCAATCAACCGATTGAGCTGCGTAGCTCTCCGACACACATCTCGAACACCAGTACGAAGGAAATCTCTCCCACCACCGGCGCCATACCGCGCCTTCCACGTTTCTCCCATCCACCGCGCTCGAGATGCCCCCAAAGACTCCTCCTCCTCCTCTCCCTCTAAATCAAGACGAGCCCCCTTCAAATTCGATCTCAAAGACCTTAATGCAAAAGAGCGCGCACGCTACACCTCCTCCTCTCCCACCGAACGTCAAAAATGGCAAGAAGAAGCGCAACAACTGCACGAATGGATGACCTCCCCTTCAGTCGACTCCTCCCTCCAATCCAGTATATCCCAACTCGCCTACGAAACCTCCAAAGAAAAACCCCACGCCGAGATAAACCTCCCGCGCATAAAGCCTGGCCTCATGAGCATGGGCGAAGTCGAAGAGCAAGACTCGGGCGCAGATGAAGAATTCGAAGGCGACGACATTACCTCCCTCGGACACGGAGAATTGGAACAGCATAGGGAGATGAGAGAGTATGCGCGGATTGCGGCGTGGGAGATGCCGTTGTTGAGTCGATTGGCGAAACCGTTTAGTCCGCCAGGACTGGATGAGCCGTTGAGGTTTCGCTATACGACGTATATGGGAGAAACGCATCCGGCCGCGAAGAAAATTGTGGTGGAGTTTTGTACGAGGGACCTGAGGGATTTGAACGAGCAGCAGCGTACAAAGTTGGTCAAGTTGGTGGGGCCGAGGTATAATCCTGAAACGGATGTTGTGAAGATGAGTAGTGAGATGTTTGAGACACAGGCGCAGAATAAACGCTATTTGGGCGATTTGGTTGATACGTTGATAGCGGAGGCGAGGGACGAGACGGATATGTTTGAGGATGTGCCGTTGGATTTTCGGCATCATAAGTTTAAGAGGAAGCCTACGTTTCCGGACGGGTGGAAGTTGAGTCAGGAGCGGAGGGACCAGATTGAGGGGGAGAGGGAACGAAGGGCTCTAGAGGAGGGCAAGAAGGAGCAGGACGGGAGGATTGTTGTGGGGGCGCAGATCATTGAGGAGGCGATGAAGTCGTTACCGGTCAGGAATGATAGTAGGGTGTTACTGGAAGCGCAGCAAGGGAGGAGAGGGAAGGGCATGAGAAAGTTACGGTAGATGGAGGATACGCAGGGTTTGGGAGTGGAGATTGAGGGAAGCTGCTGTAAATCATTGCATAGCGGTGGCAAATTCTTCAATGGACAAATATTGTATACCAGACACAAGTGAGAGTTATACCTTGCATGCATCCTTGCAGCAAGGCCTTTTAGTCACTACATGGGCTACAGGGACGCGTTGCACAAAGCCCGAAGGCCCATTCGTTGCTCAAGAATCACTTTCAAAGCTTTCATTCACATGCGTGCATTAAGTCCATCTACCAGCTGGCTAACCGCACGCATGCTCTCGCTATTTTTTTTGTAAAGTTTTCTGTATGTATTTATCATTCGCAATCCAGCCGTCGATCTCGTGAGTACATCGCATGTTGGCAAAGAATGAAGTGCATAGAATGGAAAGAAATAAGGCAGCTGCTCTTCAGGCCGAAGCCGACGAGAGTAGACATGCAGGCTGCGAAAGGAGGTGCAGCTGCTGTCGTGAAGGAGCCGTAGGAGGCTGTCTTCCAGCTATGTAGAGGTGTGAAATAAAGGCTGACCCTCCAGAATCGACATGTTATGGTCATCTGGGTCGGAGGTGAAGTGAATTATAAGCACGCATGTATTAAAGAATAAAAGTAAAAGGCAAAGGATGGATTCCGGTCAATGCACGTTTGAAGAATAGCACCTCCCCGACCACCCGACCACCGCGATCACCCTGCCATCCACCCCATGCATCCTCGCTTACCACCAATCAGATCAACGGCTCAAACAAAGTTGCCTGAGCATGCTTCCCATGCCCTCCCTTTGACCCGTGGTGCCTCGATTTATTGCTCCCAGCACCATGCTTCTTGAAGCCGCGGCCTTTGGTATGCACCTCTTCGGCCTCAGAACCCTGCACTTCTTTCATGGGGGCCTCCACATAGCGCTGCTCGCCTTCCTTAATGAACATACGCTTGTGCATGTATGCGGGCGAGCCAGGTGCGACTTGAGAGATATCGGATTGGCTTGCATACCCAGCATTGTGGTTGTCGATTCCGTTGCCGTTGCCGTTTCCATTGTCCTTAGTGAAGGTCGAAGGTGTGAGGGGCTGGGTGTTGAGGGTCAGCTGGTGGATGTCGTTGGACATGAGAGGCAGAGGGCCGTTGGAAGTGGCAGGAGCGTTCCCGTCGATGTTGGCTGGCATGTTCGAGGTAGTGCTCTGATTGTCCTGTGCAGCTCCTGTGTATGTACGATGGCTGCTAACGCTCATAGGTATAGGGGCGCGGGAGTAGTGAGGAGCAGTGGCGCTGCCATTACCGTTGGTTGCTGCATTGCCATTGCTGTGCAAGCCAGCGAGGTAGTGTCCTTGAGCATTGTGATTGCCATCGCTCGAAAGGCTGCCATCACCGTTGGATTCCGCATAGCGAATGGCGTGCGAACCAGCGAAGTGGTGACCTGGAGGATTGTTGTGGGTGCTATTGCCTGAAGCATTACCATTGCCATTGGCAAGGGAAGTAGTCGAACCATTGGTCGCATGATGGCTGTTAGCCGTGGTGCTAGGAGTATATACAACAGCGTTGCGGAGAAGAGCGTCTGGCGCGGTATGTCCATTGTAGTGTGGCCTATGCTGGTCATCGGTGCGGCCGCGGGTCTGCTGCTGGCCGTCTACATGTGCATTAGGAGCGGATGACTGCGAATTTGAGGCTGGACGACCAATAGGCGCCTGGGTGGGAGGTGAAGAACCACGAGGCTGCATGACCGAGGCGGTGGGCTGATGATATGAACTGTTGGTCCCATTGGTTGGGATTTGTCGACTGAACGAATGCGCAGAGATCACTGCGGGCGAGTTGTGACCATGACCATTACCATTGCTATTGACGAATTTACCAGAAATTGGTCGAGATTGCTGTTGAGTATTGTGGCTAGCATGAGAGGGGAAATGATGCTGAGGTGGACCGAAGAATGGGACTTGCTGTGCGTGATTGTTGTAATTGGAGTTCTGCGGCTGCATGAACGAAGCTTGAGCAGCCTGAGCAGCAGGTGGTAGGACAGCAGGAGAGTTGCTCCGAGTACCATTTTGAGGTTGAGTGAAGCGCCTACCATTATTGGCGGACGAAGAGAAAGGATTTTGAGGTGACGGCTTAGCACCTACGGACAGTTCTGCCTGCGGAGGCTGTGAACCTGGACGTCTCCAAGTGTTGGCCGAGAAGGCGGCAGGAATAGGCTTGATCGGGACTGCCGGGTCATCCCTCATCCAAGTAGGAAGCTTTCGAAGCCCAATCGCACTCCTAGTCTCTTCGTCTTCGGGGAACTCATGCTTGTACTTGCAACCCTCCTGCATGTAATTACAGTTGCCGGTGTTGAGGAAGTAGGTGCAATAGACTTTCTTGCCAAGGGTGCCTGGTGTTGCAGTAGGTCTTGAAACTTGGGGAATTCCACTAGGCTTGACAGTGATGTTCGGAGTATTGGCCTGTGTGTGGTTAGTGAACGAGTATAGGTCTTGAAAGATGGATAGTAACACTTACTTGCGCCGGATCTAGCTGCAACTCTCCTTCGGGGTCTGCGCCCTTGCCCTTCGTCTCCGCAGCACTATCTTGACCTCCTTTCAGGTCCGGAGCCACGAAGGCCTCCCTACAAGGTGATTCACTCCCCTCTGAAGATTGAGAGGATTGCGACGCCTCGGAACTAACACCGCACTCGTATGGCTCCAGCTCGTAGGACTTGCCATGGCTGCTTTGCTCGCCTTTGCAAGCCATCTCAGCTTTCACCATCTCTTCCATCGTCATAGCAGCAGGAACACCAATCAAGCGAACTGACTCAGGCAGCTCGTCAACCGCGATGAGCGGAACATAAGTATCATCTTTGCGCTTGACGCACCAGGTTGGTTGAAGTGAGCCCACCATGATTCTAGATCGAGCAGCAGTATTCCGAGTCGAATTTGAAAGATAGGCTGTTCGGAGTGTTCCTGATGGAGTTGGAGATATATCGTCGTGGACACGGTATAAGGTAATTGATGTTGATGGTGTTGGGGTCAAGAATAGCTATGGTGAATAAGTGAACCGGCTTCTGTGTTCTAGGAACAGGTAAATGTGGATGAGTGATGGGAAGATGTTGGGCTGTCAAGGAGCTTATAACGCACAAGATGATTGTTGATGGAAGCGGTTTGCTCGAGAGCAAATATGGCAATCAACTGCTGATGAAGCTGACGAAGTTTGGTAGTTGCCTTTGCCTTTGAGCAACGTATAGTGTAGATATACCTCTCGGTATATGTATTGATTGAAGGTTTGTTGACTTCAGAGGAGTATGATATTTTGCTGTCAGATAGGTGTTGTAGAGGGAGGATGTAGAAGAAAGAAAAGGTTGGGTGCAGACGGGGTTTATATCCTCGCCGACGTTACCGATTGAGCAGAGTGTTACTCTTAGCGCTTCATTACATGCCGAGAGTGATGGAAGTCTATGATTCGGAGAGGAGTCTTCAAAGGAATGAGACATGCAATAGCCAATGAAAAATTCATCCGGATCGCCTTCTGTCCCGGTCGCAATGGGGCGCCTGACATGTGACGTGCAGGGCCCTGATCCCCCTTAGTGAATCCCCAAGGTGTATGTGTTACAAACCGGTCACAAAAAGCCAACGTCTAGCGGCCTAAGGGGTTCACTAGACGAGATTTCGAAGTAGTGATGCTGATGCGGAAAAATTGCATAAAATTTACTGCAGGAGGTTCACCTTTAAGCTGCATTACCGTTCTCGTTTTCGTCGCTACATCTGGACAATGTCAACTGATCTTCACACATATTCGACATATGTATAGTAGCCCACTATTGGCTGTCACTGTGGAATATTTTTGGCCCCAAACCTGGTATTGCTGACGGGCCGGATTTGGACTCACCGACCTGTCACACTACACTCCCTGCGTGCGAGAGTGATCCCAACTTTATACCCACTTAAGGCTGCGAGTATGCTGACCCCTTCGAAAAGGCGGAATTGCCACGGCAGGATCATTCGTAGCTATTAGATTCGGGATCTGAACAGACTGGCTCGAGCCCAAGACAACGTGCTCCTCACTCATGGGCTCCTCTTGGTAGAATGTTTTGCCATGTTCGCTCAGAAAGCCTGCAATTATCTTTTGATCCAGTCGTTCGGGACTCAGTACTCCTTCATTACAACCTTGTACGAAAGCATCTAAGACCAATTGAGTGCAAAAAGGTTGGGTGAAGATGCCGGCCGCCTGCTTCTGCTTGCCCTCAGGATGACCCAGCTTAGCTGCTAAATGATGTGGCGCGCTGTCAGAGCCGAAGAAGAACTTTTGGTTCCCAGACGCTGCTGCTTGGAGCAGGGCCACCCTATCATGATGTGTTTTGGCTGCGGGCTTGCACCAGCTAAGACCCGTCGAGTCCCCAGCCCAGTCATTGACGGTAAGAAAGAGATGATGCGCGCTTATCGTGGCAGCAACGTTCGTCCCACATTGCTTGACAGCCTCTAGAGCTGCCTTGGATGTCGCATGTTCTAGAATGATTCTTAGACTAGTTCAAGTAATTGCGGTTAGTGTGCCACACTGCGCCCAAGGTTCAAAGGGGGCAATTTACTTTGGAAAATCTCTGTGTAGCATATATAGAGTCGGGAGAAATCTCTCTTCGGCATTCATCACTGTGATATCGACAGTAGAAGGGTCTGCATTAGAGGGACATTCTCCATGCAAATTCAATCTATCGGACATTTTAGAGTCAGCAAGGCCGTTTGAGGTTGAAAATTCGAGTTGGGGACCTCTTCCTGAAGCAAGTCAAAGCTCATAAGCTATTTTCTGCTCCAGAAACATATCCACATACCCAAGACAAGCTATCAAATGGTCAAAGACAACTGCAGAGTAGTCTTACATAATATTCTCTTTCTCCATCTGAGCCAAGGTAGGGTAGAATATCTTGTAGTCTAGCACACCAGCTGCTGAATTTGTCGTAACTCCTGCCTGCACACTGATTAGTCTCGATATATCGTCTAGATTTCCAACTACTCTAGCAATCGTACAGGATAAGATTTGACACCTCTGATGCCTGCCTTCTTAGCCTCAATGATGACCTCTGGCGTCACATCTGGACACAAAAACAGAGACATGAGAAAGACAACATTGGGTCCAAGAGCCTCTAATTTCTCTTGGTATTTAAGTGCCATTGCTACCGTTGTAATTGGTGGAATAATATTGGGCTTCATGACTTTGGTCAGCTTATACCATAACCTTGTAAGGCAAGAATGTGGTAATGCCAGACCATTACATAGACCATATTGGCACCTAAATAGGTTTTGAAGTCAGCCAAGTATTCGAGAAACGATGATGGAATCCTGAAGGTCAGTATCCAGAGCAAGCATTCACTCCCTCTGCAAGCAGGCCAGTCTGAACAGGATAGCAGTTTCGGCTTACCTCCTTGTCGAATTGTAGGCACAACTGCCTCCATCATCGCATCCGATCTGAGATGGACGTGTGCATCGAAGGTGGCAGGGAGCCTCAAATCCTCGAACAGTGGAGGCATTTGGAAAGCTTCAAGCAGGATCGATCAGGGACAAAACAACGTAAAATGAGCCTGTAGATCACTCGTTTGCTTCCATATAATACCAGCTCCAGACACTATCATTGCATGCAGAGTCCATCTAAATATTGATCAAGCCAAACTGCCTCTGCGATGTGTGTGCTGTATAAAATATGAAAGGAAGTCGTGTCGACAGAAAAGCGAGCTCGGAGACGTGTGCGAAGTCTTGGCAAGCTAGCCCTGGGTGATTTCTTCCGGTAGCAACCATCAAAAGTGATCGTTCCATGGGAGCTTAGGCTGAAAAGCATGCTCTCTGATTTCAGCTTTGAAAGTATGCAAGAGCTGAATCTGTTCTCGATATGTCTAGATCTATATAATCATAGATATATAAGTTGAGGGTATCTATAAAACAAGTTCAGAACAAGCGAGCCTCCGTCTTGATATCGCCGTCATCGGACACCTCATCATTGCTGGTAGTATCCTTGAGAGCATCATCCGCCTGAAAATTTATAAGCCTCGTTGGCTTCCGAAGAAACGCTTCACACAATATTCCAGCAGCGACGCTGACGTTCAGACTGTCCACTCCACCCTTCCTGATCCTCTGTCCATCAATACCAACCTCGAAATCAGCCTTTTGCTGAATGTTCCAACGCAGTCCTTCGCCTTCACCGCCAAGAATCAACAAGCATGGATGATCTCGAACAGGGTGCCCCAACCTGGAAGTGGAGAAGTATTTTCCAATTCCAGAACGCTGGCGTGGGTTCGGTGCGGCTGCCGCGAAGACTTTCCAACCGTGGTTTTGACAGCTGTCAATGAAGCTACCTGGTTGGCTGACCGACATCAGAGGCAGGCTTTCAGTAGCCCCCGCAGAAGCTTTGAGCGCTACTGAGGACAGTGGGGCGCTGCTGCGGTTGGCGATAGCAACAGCGTCGACACCCAGGAAGAAAGCTGTTCTAAGGATCGCACCGAGGTTGCCAGGGTCGAGAATACCATCGAGCAGGAGAACAAGAGGATACCTTGGGAACTCAACATCGTAGTTGACATTCGTATCCCTGCCGTTGATCTCCTCGTCTTCACGAGACTGATGATCGATTACGACGTGTAGTGGTCCTTGTGGCTTTGATACACGCTGAAGCCCGGTAATAGGTAGCTTCGGTAATGGAGAAGCTTCTAGTATATAGCCATTGTGAGGTCTTCCCAAGCTCATCTTGTCCATTAAACGGAGCCAGTCTCCTTTTACCCTCTCAACAACGACACTGCGATCCAGTGCTAGATGTCGGATCCTGTTATCTTGCTCATGAGCCTCGCGGTTCTCACCCCCATAAATGTATAGCTTGTAGAGTTTCCTTCGCGACGACAAAAGAGCCGCAGTGACAACAGAGGTACCATAGAGAAATTCGGACGCTGGTGTAGTATAAGGAATGATCAGAGGGACGTTGGACATATTTTTCGCTCGCTCGTGATCGACGTTCCTTCCGTAGCGACCAAAGTCTCGGGTGTCTGATGGGGCTGACCGTTCATAGCCAGATTCCCTCTCCCTGCTCGCGAAAAGAGGGTTGTCTGGTCTCGTATCTTGCCTCCCCATTGTGAAAGACCGCCTTCGAGGTTCTGGATAAGATCTCTGGTTATCTCGCAATTCTTCAGGGATGGTTAAGCCATCAATCTCTTCGGTATCTTTTTCGAGTTCACTTGTGCGGCGGGGTCTTCGATTGAGTTGATCCTCCTCAGTTGAGTTTAAATTGTTCCTATGAGGCGCGGCACTGAAGAAATCCTGCTCGGACGAAGGTCTTCTTTCTCTGTCTTGATTTCTTCGATGGACTTCTTGTATACGACTTGCTGATGATTCTACCTCCGGCGACTCAAATTTTCGCCCAAATTGGGCTGCACGACGAAGTGCCCTGTTCCCACCTGGCTTACTTGTATAGTCGTATTGACTTTTCTGAGACAGCTCATCTACTACACCTCTTTTGTCCACTCTCTTGGTCCTCCTAGTGATACTTCGCGGGATTCTCCGGTCTTGTTTGAGCTCTTGGTAGCGTTCATGTATTCTTTGTGCCTCCGTGAGATCGTCGCCATCTTGCCCTTGCTGGTGATCAGGCCTTCGTATCCTTGCACGTGGGAATTCTGGACGGTCCGAGGCTTCTTCGTATATCCCGACTCGGCTTGAAGCTCGCGAAGCACGTAGAGATCCTCCGCGATTTGAAGCCTTTTCGTAAGTTCCAACTCGGCCAGGAGGCCTTCTAGTGCTAGAAGGCCGTGGGTTTTCTGCACGGCCTGATGTTCTTTCGTATGCGCCAGCTCCGTCTGGGAGTCGTGTAGTGCGCGGGCGTTCTAAGCGTCCTCGAGTCCTTTCAAGTGGATTCGCTCGGCTTGAAGGCCGGCGCTCACTCCTGGTGACTTCATATCGTGAACGTCTCAGTGAATTGTTGATTGCGGTGTTGGTAGAAATGGAAACTGAAAAGGATTGGAACCACAAAAGTTGGAGTTGCGTCGACGACTGTTTCCAATAAAACCCATTAGACCCAGCCAACAGAGTCTTCAGCATTACATGAGTAGCATACGCTGAGAATTGTAGAGAAACGTTATCGATCCTCTACGATATATTTCCTCTAGCGTCGGTCAGTCGGGTGAATTATCTCCGCGATGCCAAGTAATCTGCGCGAGAAATGACCTCGAACTGCTCGACATCCCCAGTCGTGCGAGTCAAATCAACGGACCAAGAAAGATCAAGCATGCTTGCCGAGACGTTTGAGTATTCTGAAAGGCTGGAAGAACATTATGAGGCTCTGGGACTAGATCACACAGTCGGGAAAGACTGGATCACAAGGAAGGGGGAGAAACATTTAAGCAGACGTCTCGAGCGTCAGCGAAGACCGTGACAGAGCGTATTGGCTTCGCACCGGAACGGACAAATACTTTAGCACTAAGGTTTGCATTGCTATTCCAGGGACAACAAGCCTCATGAATACAGCAGCGCTACAAGAGGAGGATTCGCTAGGGGGAGGGAAACGGTGCTTGACCACAGGATTGTTCATAGAACCTTGCTAAGATGGCAGATGTCGGCGGAGGACACACTGCTAGGACAAAGCTATCTTGTCTTGATACAACTCCTTCTCAAGCCGCGCAATCGGTCTTCGTTCGACCAGATGGCCATGAGCCAGTGACGTATCCTCTGCAAGGCCCAGAAAAACATGACCTTGCTAAGCAGGGTGAGGCGGTGGCCTCGAGGATACCAACCGACACAGATGCATCGATTGCTCCTGCTGGGTTCCCATTTGGTAATCTCGTGCAAGCACAGAACGGCCCAGGTAGTGATATTGTACCACCGCGTCTACTAGGTACTGCAGAGCCAACATTGCAACGGAAAGCTTCAGACGGCGCCGATGGTGGACTTCAAGATACACAACCAGCGTCTGACAATGCAGAAGTGTCCACACCCCAAGGTCGACCTAGCGTTCAGTTCTCTCGTCCTGCCCTCGGCAATGAGCAAGGAGATAGCTCATACTTCCGGTCTAGGTCAGGCACTATGGATGATGGCGATGTTGCAGCTAGAGACAAACGCAGCGGCTCGTTGTTCACCAAATTGAAGGCCCTTGCACATCCATCCAATCCACCTCCTCACACAAGGACGCCGAGCGGGTTCACTCTTGGGGGAGACTCAATTAATGAGCGGCTGGCAACCTCGCATATCTCCCCGAGCTCAGAGCAACAAGACCCAATGCGCGCTCATGCGCTTGATGAGAACAGTGATCGCGATGCTGACGCCGAAGAGAGCACTGGAGAAGAAAACCCTGTGGGCTCTTCGGCTCAGAGGCGAAGGCGGAAGAGTCGACGACCACAAGATGGAGGAGCTCAGACCGCTCCTGCAACCCCAAAAACTCCAATCGCACGCACACGACCCAATATCTTGTCCAGTAGTTCTATGACTCCGACTGACAGATTTCGTCCATCTTTTCTCCCGCGACGGGCAACTATGACAGATATACCTGATGAGAATCGGCAAGGCGTCTCAGAAGATGAAGGCCGGAATATAATGAATCGGCAGAGCCCTTGGCGTAGGGGTAGTGGTTGGGCGTCGCGTGGGCTTAGTCACTCACGGGTTCGGAAGCATAGCAGGCAACCATCTAACGAGGAGCGTAGGCCTAGTAACTTACGGAGACTTACGGGCTTTGGTGCTGGTAACGATAACCCTGGGACATCCTCATTCTCTCCATGGAAAATGTATCGTAGCGAACGCGCTTCAACCGTCAGTGCAGCGAAGTGGCGACAGCTGAAAGCAGGACTGAAGATGATCGGACAACGTCGGAAAGCGGAGAATACCATAGATCACGCCAAATCTGCTGAGCTCATGGCAGAGCTTACAGCTGGAGTTCCTGCGGCGCTTATACTTGCCAGTATGTTTCAAAGAGACGAACACGGAAATAAAAGAATACCAATCTTGTTAGAGCAGCTCAAAGTGCGACTTACCGACAGCAGGCAGGTCGATACGAAATCTGGAGATCGGCACATGATCTTTCGGATTGAGATGGAGTATGGTAATGGTCTCACAAGAATGAGGTGGGTGATCCATCGCGCTCTCAGAGACTTCGCAAATCTTCATGCACGTTACAAGCTTCAGGTTGGTGCTCAAAAGTTCGCTCAATTGAACAAACGAGATGACGTACGTACAAAATTACCACACTTTCCGCGAAGCGCTTTCCCTTATTTGCGAGGCATCAGAGGACTTGATAACCTTAGCGAATCTGATGAAGAAGATGACGGTGACGGGATTGTTCGTAGCGGTGGTGAGGCAAGCGGAGCAGAGCGAACGAGCAAGAAGAAGAAAGTCCGCCCTTCATTGGGGTCATCGAGACGAAAGTCAAGCGTGGCAAATTATAACAGTGATAGTGGTGCAATTACGACAGCGCGCAGAGAAGCTTACCCCGAGCGGCAGCGGAAAAAGCTCGAAATCTATCTTCAACAGATGATACGATATCTCATATTTCGCCCTGAAAGCAATCGTTTGTGCAAATTCCTCGAGCTTTCTGCTCTAGGTGTAAGACTTGCTGCTGAAGGGAGCTATCACGGCAAAGAAGGTCTTCTAGTCATCCAGTCGGGAAAAGGCGTCGACTTTCGGAAAGCTTGGACTCCCTCCCTTCTCAAAGGTCGACATGGTCCCAAGTGGTTCTCTGTGCGCCACAGCTATGTTGTATGTGTTGACTCGCCAGAGGAGATGAACATATACGACGTGTTTCTAGTCGACTCCAATTTTCAAGTCCAGACCAAAGGCAAGCGACTGCGAAACCAAAAACCAAAAGACATTGCAAAGGCTGCAAAGAATTCTGCTTCACATCCACAGCACCATAGCTTAAGACTATCGAACTCGGAACGAAAATTAAAGCTGTTGGCTAAGAACGAGCGGCAACTCTATCAATTCGAGGAGTCAATCAGGCATATGGCAACGAGCTCGCCCTGGAGCAAATCGAAACGGTTCGACAGCTTCGCCCCAGTTCGATCGAACGTATTCGCACAATGGCTTGTTGACGGTAGAGATTACATGTGGAACGTGTCTCGAGCCATTAGCATGGCCAAAGATGTCATCTACATTCACGATTGGTGGCTGAGTCCCGAATTGTATATGCGGAGACCTGCCGCAATTTCTCAGAAATGGCGACTCGATAGGCTGCTTCAGCGGAAAGCTCGGGAAGGAGTTAAAGTCTTTGTGATCATGTATCGCAACATCAATTCAGCCATCCCTATCGACTCTGAATACACAAAGTTCTCACTTCTGGACCTTCACCCCAATGTCTTCGTACAACGATCACCGAATCAATTTAGACAGAACACTTTCTTCTGGGCTCATCACGAGAAAATTTGCATCGTCGATCATATGGTGGCTTTTGTTGGTGGCATTGATCTCTGCTTTGGCCGATGGGACACTCCTCAGCATACAGTCGTGGACGACAAGCTGACAGGTTTTGAAGCGTCTGATGCGCCCAAAGATGCTGATCACTGCCAACTTTGGCCAGGCAAAGATTACTCTAACCCCAGGGTGCAGGACTTCTATGCCTTGGATAAGCCATACGAAGAGATGTACGACAGGACGAAGATACCTCGAATGCCATGGCATGATATCCATATGCAGATCGTTGGTCAACCTGCCCGTGATCTTACCAGACACTTTGTTCAAAGGTGGAATTACATCTTACGGCAACGCAAGCCGACTCGGCCTACTCCATTCCTCCTGCCTCCACCAGACTTCAGCCCAGCAGACCTCGAGGCTCTGGGATTGGATGGTACATGCGAAGTGCAGATCTTGCGGTCAGCTTGTTGGTGGTCACTAGGAACACCAGATCTGACGGAACGTAGCATCTTGAATGCGTACATCAAGTTGATTGAGGAGTCTGATCACTTCATTTACGTTGAGAACCAATTCTTCATAACCAGCTGCGAGGTCGAAGGGACAAGGATTGAGAACCAGATCGGAGATGCTCTTGTCGAGCGTATCATCCGCGCTTCCCAGAAGAAGGAAGATTGGCGTGCTGTCATAGTCATTCCGCTGATGCCTGGCTTCCAAAACACCGTTGACCAACAAGATGGCACCAGTATCAGACTTATCATGCAATGCCAATTCAGAAGTATATGCAGAGGAGAAGCCTCCATATTCGGCCGAATACGCGCTCAAGGTATCGAACCTGAGGATTACATTCAATTTTATAGCCTTCGGTCGTGGGGCAAGATTGGATCAACCAAGCAACTTGTAACCGAGCAGCTCTACATCCACGCTAAATGTATGGTTGTGGATGATAGAGTAGCGATCATCGGCTCTGCGAACATAAACGAGCGCTCGATGCTTGGTTCACGTGACTCCGAGTGTGCGGCAGTCGTTCGGGACACAGACATGCTTTGGTCAACAATGAACGGCGAACCATACCTCGTAGGCAGATTTGCTCATACACTTCGAATGCGCCTCATGCGTGAACATCTTGGCATTGATGTTGACGAAGTCATGGAAGAAGAGGAGCAAAAGGTGAAGGACCAGCAGTGGGAGAAAGACATGAACAAGTTCCATGCCAAAGAAGCCGAAGATCGGGAGGCTGAGGACCAATTACACAAGTCGAAACATGAAATCAGGGACGAAGTTTTGCACAAGTCGGAAAATATATCTAGCTTCAATCATGATGTCGACTGGGAGCAGGCAAACAATCCGAACCTGAAGACCAATAAGAAGCTCACAGAGGACTCTCGAGTCACAAACAATCCGGAGCATAAGAAAGACGTGGAAGGTGAAGGCGCAGATGCAATGAAACGAGAAGAGCAGGCTGGCCGGGCTGGACGTCGTGATACATACCTGGGGGTGTTGAGCAACGGTAGCAAGGAGATTCTAACATCGTTGGAAGACCTCAAGGCTGCTAAAGGCAAACCAGCAACTCCAGCGAAGGAACCCTCGCCATCAAGATCCGAGTCTCGACTGACTGAGGACGGAGGCAATTCTGGCCTACCACCTTTACAGGCACCGACCCGCACCAGTACATCCCAGCTCGCGCTCTCTCGGACTGCCACGCTACTCCCGCTACCAATGACGGATGACACCGACATTGGTGGACCTCCACCACACCAAAGCTCCTCACAGAAGTCGGCTGGCTTCACAAACCCACTTGTCGCCGACATGAAACGGCCTTTCGTTGACAAAGACTGCATGCGTGATCCTCTCAACGATGCTTTCTTTCTGGATACTTGGCACGCCGTTGCGGAGAACAACACCAAGCTCTTCCGGCAAGTCTTCCGCTGTATGCCCGACAACGAAGTCAAGTCTTGGAAGGAATACAAAGAATACGCAGCCTATGCAGAACGCTTCTCCCAAGCTCAGGGCGGCGGCAAGAGCAGAGATCGAGCAGCGCAAGAAGCACCCGGCAGCAGCGGTCCACCTGGCCAGCCTAGTCTGCCAGATAAACTCCGTCTTCTAGGATCCATCGGAGAGAAAGCTGGCGGAGAAGTCGGCAAAGCCGAAGATCTGAGTGAAAAGATCATGCATAGCATTGGGACGAAGGACAATGGTCACCATGGTCACTCTATGGGCAAAATAGAGGAATGGGCTGAAGCGGCAAATAAAGCGCAACTTGAGCGACAAGCAAAAGAAGGCAAAGAAAAGCCACCTTCACCAACAGCTCTCAAGGAGATCACCACGGATGAGAAGGCCCCATTGCGGACTTCCAATGAGTTCAAAGGCTCTACGACAATGGACGCTGATGAAATGAGTAAAATCAATTCTCCAACCGCGGTCAGCTACTCCGACGCCCTGAACCGAAATACCTCCACACAGAAGCGACGAAGGCGAGCCACGACTCGCAGTTCGAGAAGAGAGTTCCGCGCTAGCGACGACATCACAAGCACAGCCGACGCTGACGAGCTGATGCATATGGTGCAGGGGCATCTTGTGCTATGGCCGTATGATTGGTTGGCGAAAGAAGAGCAGGGAGGGAATTGGCTGTATAGTATTGATGGGTTGGCGCCTTTGGAGATATAGTAAGTTCACAACCCATCGTCGTTGTTGATAGTCAGATGCTGATTGCTATTGTGACTAGCAATTAAGAGATCATTGTTTATTTTTATCGAAAATCCATAGCTCCGGGCATAGCGTGCGTTACTTCTGACTTTTGGTACATGCACTAGCGACGGCGAATATCTGGGTGGCCTTCTTCTTAGCATGTGTTCATCTGAGTTTTCACTTTCTTGACTTGCCTGCCTTTGAGTCCTATGGGGGCAGATTGATGCCTCGAAGAGGCTGTACATAAGATTCACCCTCGATTACTGTATATTACTACGAAAATTGACTATTGATGTTTATCAACCTACAATCATCCCACGCACTACGTTCTTCTATTGAACAACATCCACCCAGGGCAAGCTATAAGGATAAAGCTCCACACCACTCTCACCCCCTCTCCACCTCAGAAACCTCCAAACATCCTCTTCCACCCCCTCGCTGACCATGTTCTCCCGGACCACACTCCAACCTCTCTCCACTCTCTTCGCCCCAAGCACCGGCCCCATCCCATACAGATCCATCTCCCACACTGTATACCCTCTCATCCTCTCTCCCTCATCCAACACCTGCCTTGGCGTAACACGCTCCGGTGGATCGATACCCACATAGCTGACTCTAGCCGGGGGCCAGCGGATGGCTGGCACGTGGAGATCGAGGAAGCGGCGGCGTTTGAAGTCGTGGGAGATGATGGTGATGTGGGTAGGATACGTTCCTATTAGGTGCTGGAAACGGAGAAGGGAGAAGAGGACGTTTTGGTAGCTGTCGGTGGCGTGACGTTCGTCTACCATGCGCCATGATGGGACTGATTTGGGCGCGAGAGCTTGGGCTAGGAGCTGAGAAAATAGAGTGGTGTCAGACAGTGGGACTTGGGAAGGGCCGGAATTTGGGTAAAAGGGTTCACGAACCAGGTATGAATCTCCTTCGCTCAATGATTCCACACTCGGTTTTGTAGGACCGCTGTCATTCATTAGTGGCTGAATGGATATGATCTTCTTAGTAGATAGACATAATTACCCAGAGAATATGAGCAAAGAGTCAGGCTGCTCCTCCAGCAATCTGATGCCTGCTTTGATATGCTCAATGAAGGTTGGCGTTTCGCCCTTCTGGAATGGCTCGATAGCCCTTTACAACTCTATCAGCTTATTTGGGATTCATACTTTTTGTGTATGTTCAGGGCAGGAATGCCACATCGAGCCATGAATGTTGGTGTTCGATATGCCTACGTAGAAGATCATAGCAGGCAAAGAACCTACCATTCCGCTTCATCCTTACCATTACTAGGTCCACCAAGCCAGATAGCATGGCAGCAGACTATGATCATTTTATGAGGTATCCGTCGTCGTCGTTCCATCTTCAGAACACCAAACAGCTGGTTATTCTTCAAGCGAATTTAGAAGTGGGGCAAACTGCCAAATAGAATGGACCTCGCAGGTATCATGTGAGCAAGTGTTTCGTGAAAGTAGCTATGTACAGCAACCCATAGCATCATCTGGCGCAAGCCGATGACATGAAATTTGGTGTCGAATTGAATCGAAATGAAAAAAGATGCTCGAAGTGTACGAAAACGCTGAGCCGCACGCCATGCCGCTAATGTGAGCTCGGAGCAATGAAACGCCGACCGCATGCAGCTGTATCGTAAATAGAAAGGAGGATCAAAGAGCCCATAAAGCTCACGCGGATGCTGTGGACCAAGAGCTGACTCTCGAAGTCGTTCCCACGAACTCACTGCTCCCTCGGCTGCTCATGTAAATAATTGCACTCGTCGCCTTTCCGGCATTTGCCTTCCTGCCAGAACTTGCAAGGGAGTCGTGGTGGACCGTAGTACTGCATATCAGAACCCATTAGTGAAAGTATTATGAACAAGATGTAAGATTACATGCCTTCTTCTCCGCCCCGCCAGTCGCTCGAGAACGCTTACGACCATAGTCGTCATCATTATTGTCGTATTGCCGTTTACGGTCATTCCCGTTCTGGTTCTGATACTGATTAGGAAATCCGAAACCTCCCATCTGCGGGACTTGTGGAGCAGATTGGGCTCCGAGTGATGCAATGATCGCCTGTAGGTTTGGTACCGGAGCAACTGGAGCAGAGGCATATGCGGGCTGGACTTGAGGCTGGACCATGCCCGCAAGCGCTGCTTGGAAATTGTACGGAGCTGCTTGCTGTTGCGGCATCTGCATCGGCATCTGAGGCGCTGGTTGATTTGAAAATTGGGCGAAGATGGCTTCAAGACCTGTAGCAGCAGGAGCAGGAGTTACTGGCTGCGGTGGTGGAGCCTGTTTCTGACTATTGATGATCCGGAGTAGGGCAGAAATATCTGGCATTGGTGGTTGAACGGCCGCTTGCTGCTTCATCTCCGCAAGACGAGTCTAAACTGCGTCAGTATGAAACTATAAGTTCTCGGGCCGAAGATTGGACCTACCGTGAACCATTCCTCGACTGGGGTTCCGAAGGCTTCCTCCATGAGGTGATCCCCTGAGTATGGCTCGGATGGCTCCCGGGGCGAAGGAGGGATATCCGAAGGGCTCGTATAGTGTACCATAAGCGTGCTCAACTCTCTTTGGTCCTGCACTGCTCGCTCTTCGCTCCTCGCTTCGAGTGTCCCACCTCGGCTTATGTAGTTCTGGCCCTGAACTGTATCTCCGAGGACACTGAAATCAATGGCTACAAATCGTCAGTCAAATCCAGGTCACAAGGTAGCTCATACGTACGCAGAGGGTCATGCCACTCCGGCAGTGAGATCTCATCAGGTGGTTCATAATCTTCCTCATCATCGATGTCAAGATCCTTGTGCATTTTCAACATTTGACCCTCCCCTCGGCTATCGCCAACGTCTCGTACTTGGCTGTCTTCGTGGCCTAATTCTTCGTCAGGGTCGTGCACAAATTCTCGGACTTGCACTAGGTCTTCGTCCGCTTTGAAAGAGACACGAAGCCTTCGACGTGATTCTTTGCGCAGTCGTTTACGCTTCTCTTCAGGGGATTCTGTTTTGCGTGTTTCCTCAACCTTGACCGGTGGAGCGTCTTTCTGGGCATTCAAGGTGGCCATCGTGGCGGCAAATGAGAAGGCAGGCTTAGGCGGTTCTGCCTTAACTTCGGGCTTGGCCTCAGATCCACCACTGAAATAATGTTAGTATTTGTCATTGTGCGAACTTCAATGCTATAGGTTAAAAAACAAGCGGTTCCTCGCTTACCTGGATTTCCCATCCTCTAATTTCGAAGAAGTTCCAGGCTTCTTCGATGCAGACTTGAGACTCGAGAAGAATCCAGAGGGTTTTGCGGTGACGGTGTTTGCTTTGGTCTTAGCAGCATCGGCCACAGTCGTCTTTGTCGGCGCTTTTGCATCAGCTTTTGCTGTTGGTTGACGTGCTTTATTGGCAATGGTGGCTTTAGCTGTTGTGGCGCTATCTGAAGCTTTTTTGACCGCGATCGATGCCTTTCTAGCATTAGACATCTCTATTTTGATATCCTTCGACTCAGACGTTGGAGAGCGCTCCTTTTGAATCTTCGTCGTTGCGCCGTTTGTTGGCTCGGGCTTCACAGACTTTGCGCCTGCTGCCTTCTGCTTCGAGAGCTCTGCAGCGCTATCCAGAATCTTCTGGGCGAATTTCTTCCCGTCATCATCTCCTCTCTTGACTAACCTCGCTAGTACTTTATCCACTTTCGTCTTCTCCAGAAGAGCTTGGTCAATCGTTGCACAACGAGTCAAGAGCTAGCGATTATCAGCGTTCGGATTCCGACTTAGGGTACATTGAATGTGCTTACCTCAAGAATGCTAGCAATGAAGGTGCCTGTATATTCATTTTCCTTGAATCGATCCGCAAGAAATTGGTAGAAAACGAGGATGAACGGAGGACTTTCTCCCAGACTAGCATTGAATTAGTCTGACGCTTTCAAAACGCGAGATTGTAACCCGTATCAAACAAAGTAATATGCAAAATCAGAAAGCCATAAGATGCTTCAAGTGCTCTTGAATACTCGCCTTATGGCAACGGTAAGTGACTCGACGCCGAATAACCGGACAAGCTGGCTTTATTGAGCAGAGTTCTGCAACCCGGTTTGGAGTGCTTTATTATACCCAAAATCTGTGGGATTGACGCTTGGGCCATGCCAGAATTCAAGGCTTACTACAAGGCTAGTAATACCCACGAATGGCATGTTTGCAACAGAGGACCATTCTGTATCTATCTCATATGCCACTATTGCCTTGCGCGATGCCTCTGAATCAACGCCTTTTAGGGCGTTCGCTAGGTCCGCATCCGCCTCCACCAAACGCACAATAGACATTACTCGCTTACATCCGCCAGTGGGGTCGGAGAGGAAGGAATTGGTAGCACTTGAAGTGGACGCTGGTATGGACGGGAAAGAAAAAGGTACGTACTTTTCAATAAGATCTGGGTGGCCGTGCTTGAGGGTCAAGCCGATACAGGACTCCAGAAGACGCCGTTGCTCTTGAACCCGACGATCGTAGGCTTTGATGTTGGTTTGGTCCTTCTTGTCAATTGCCGTCTGTAGCGAGGCAGCTTTTGCCTTCCACTTATCACGGATGCCTTTGAAGATATCCCAATACTCGCCAAGAGCGGTGCGTATGACAGTGCTAGACAAGCCAACATTCTTCTTCGCCCATACTGCCTTGATGACGTCGTATTCGACAGCCTTGCTGGGATCTGCGGGGCGGATTGCGGGAATTGGGGATTGCTCTTCTGGCTCCATTTCTACATCCGACTCGGAGTAATAATCGGACTCGTCTTCAGAGTCTGATTCAGACGTTTCAGTGAGGGAAGCCGACTCAGCAACTGATCCGGAACGAGAATGTGATGCATTGGTGGAACGTGGACCGGCCAATTGGGTCTCTGTCTTTTTGAGCTTCTTCAGTACAGGCTCTCGGTCTCGATGCCAAGGATCGCTCCCCTTCTCTATTAACTCATTAGTCGCAGACACCTGGCACAGGTGAGCACTAAGGGCACTTACCCAATTGGAGTAGACTTCGGAATTCCTTGACAGTCCTCCTCCTCCTAAATTTAGCCAATACAGCTATAAATTGTCAGTACAGTTTTCTTCAAGGCCTTAAAGGCCGGATTGATTGTCCCTACTTTTGGTGCCGCTCGAAGCTAGATTACCATTGCCTACAAATGTAAAACCATCCACACGGGTAGACTTAGTGGCATTCGATAGTCCTGCTGTAGGCTTGATGTGCATGCCTTTGGCATTGATTGAATCGGGCGTCGCAGAGGAAAGCGTGATCCATTCCTGTGGAAGAGTGGGACCTGTCCCAGTGGCCGAAGCTCGCGGTACAGGTAATGGTTGACCAGATCGCGAGTTGAGGGACTAAACGAGGTTAGTCTTGGACAGATTATAGAATACGTTGGATGGTAAATGACTATCTCGACTTACTTGGCGATTAACTTCCCCAGCGACTTGAGGAGCAGAGTCCGGATAGCTCTCTAACGCTGACGGTGAGATAGTCTCATGATGCTGTTGTTCGAGGCTTTGCGGTCCATTATACTCATACTGAGCGGTGTTGTTAAGAGGAAGTGTACCGTATCCTAGGGTGTTGTCGTATTCCGAGGGAGAAAAGGTTTGGTTCGGGTTAGAGATAAACCCGTAGTCGAAGGGAGCAGGGCTTCTTGGATACGATTGATTATAATCTCTCGGTGGCGCCCCATAATCTGACAAAGGCAACAAAGTCGAAGATTGATATGGATTCTGTTGCCAATTCTGATTTCCTTGGTCGAAGCCGTTGATCGCCTGCTGCTGAGCGGGATAGGCTTGCGGGTTCCATGAAGAGTCGAACGCGGAATCATTATCTGTATGAACAAAACTACTGAAGGCATCGTTTTGCACCCCGCTGAAAGCATAACTGCCTCCGACCTGCTGTGGACCACTCCCATTATATCCCTGACTCTGCTGTCTTGAATCCATCCTCGCCAAACGACAATGTTACTCAGCCTTAACGGAGAAAGATTGTTCCGTAATTTTGACCCTAACCTTCGAGCTTTTCCCAATACAGTAAAGCGTAGCTGAGATGTGAAAACGGGTGCCTGCTGAGACCGGAAATTTCTTTTCAAGCTTTGGTGGATTGAGCGCCTTGGGGTGATTGACTGGCCGTAGCTATGCGCTGAACATTCAATTTGTAGAGAAAATGTAGTTTAGAAGCTGGCAAAAGGTAGCTTTAGGGGTTGACTGATACTCGCAGCGGTGTTAATTGGACAGAACGAGTACTTCGAGGTACCACGGGGACTAAGAGCTCGTTCTGAGAGAGCAGCTTGAGCCCTTCAGAGTGAGGTAAACTCTGTGACAGAGTCCACCCAATTCCGCGTGTTGTCCACCGACCGATGTACCTCACTCCCTCCACCTCTCCAACACAACTTGCCTTCACTCTGGCAAGCTTAGAAACTCATCCAATCAATACTTCAGGATGGCCTAATCATTTAGGGAGCGAACTATAGTGGTCCAAGATGGGAATAGGGAAGATGGGAGATGAAGAAAGAAGGTGAGTCGTGGTAGAAAGCGCGCGACGACGTTCCGCAAAAGGATTTTGAATACGGGCGCTAGCGCTAGCGCCGAATTCTGCCTCGTAACGTTCGACAGCCAAAACAGAGAACACCTCAGGTTTAAGCATAGCTGTTATGTTGGGAATCTACGGCTTGAAAAAGCTTGACGCCCCGCCCCAGTGAATGGAAGTCCTCTATCATATATTTCAGTACTGAGAAGATTCCATCATGGCGCCTCATCAGCAAACACTTCGAGACCGGCAAGTAGGTAGGCCTGCCGTTGTTAAATTATGGCGAAGCTCGATACTGACAATTACACAGCTTCCATTGGGAAAATACTAAATCTCAATCACTCGTCGCTTACAAACACCCTCAACGGTCATGACTCAGCCGTTGTCAACGGCCCTATACATCAATCTACGCCCGTATTGAATTCAGATGGCGATCCCATATGGAAGGTATTGGTCTTTGATGATTTGGGCCGAGACGTCATTAGCAGTGTCTTGAGAGTTAATGACCTTCGTGGTTTTGGAGTTACCATACATCTGTCCGTATTCCAAAAGCTCAGCTACGGTTACTCGCGCTGACTTCTACAGCAACATAAACGCTCAGCGTCACCCGATACCTGATGTCCCAGTCCTCTACCTCCTGGAGCCCACTGCGGCCAACCTTAGCCTTGTCAATGCCGATCTCTTCAGAAGTCTCTATGCCGACGCCTATATCAATTTCCTTTCGTCAATACCACGACCGTTGATGGAGGACTTTGCTGCGCAGATTGCAGAAGCCGGCACAGCTGAGAGCGTAGCCCAGATGTACGATCAATATCTGAACTTTATAGTGGGCGAGCCAGACCTGTTCAGCTTAGGCATGGGCAAAGACACATACTGGGCATTGAACAGCGCACAGGCAACAGACGAGGAGATAGATGCGTTGGTAGATAGAACAGTCAGCGGCCTTTTTAGTGTGGTAGTTACCATGGGTAAGTCGCCCTCCATAAAAAATACCAGACTCAGCTAATCTTGCTACAGGCTCGATACCAATTATTCGAAGTCCTAAAGGCGGCCCAGCGGAGATGATAGCAGCAAAGCTAGACCGCAAATTGAGAGACCACATTCTAAACTCCAAAGACAACCTCTTCTCCAGCCACGGCCAACGGCCATCCTCGTCCTCTGGCACCCCTTCATCACGACCAGTTCTTGTCATTGTAGACCGCAACGTCGATCTAATACCCATGCTCTCACATTCATGGACATACCAATCTCTCGTCCACGATGTCTTGAAAATGCATCTCAACCGCATAACTATGGAATCCTTTGTCGATGCAGATAATCCAAGCAAAGGCAAGATGAAGAGATCGTACGACTTGAATTCAAACGACTTCTTCTGGGCTCGAAACGCTGCGATACCCTTCCCTCAGGTTGCAGAGGACATCGATATGGAGCTTACCAAGTACAAAGATGATGCCAGCGAGGTAACAAGAAAGACGGGCGTTTCCTCGATCGAAGATCTGAACGACAGCGGCTCATCAGCCTCCCATCTCAAAGCTGCAATCACCCTACTTCCGGAACTGCGAGAACGAAAAGCGACATTGGACATGCATGTAAACATTGCAAGTGCCTTGTTGGAAGAAATCAAGGACCGTCAATTGGACAATTTCTTCCAGATCGAAGAGAACATTACGAAGCAAACGAAAGCCCAAATGCTCGAACTCCTGAACGACGCGGCAAAAGGTAAAGAACCACTCGATAAGCTTCGCCTCTTCATCATCTGGTTCCTGAGCACCGAACAAGAAGTGTCCCGGGCAGAAATGGATCGTTTCGAAGAGGCTCTCACGCGTTCAGGGGCCGATATCACAGCCCTTGTGTACGTGAAAAGAGTCCGCGATGAGACGCGGATGACCATGATGAATTCCGCGCCTTCTGCACCAACCCAACCATCTACAGACTCTAATCTGTTCCGTGGCTTCTCATCCCTTTCTAATCGCCTGACCGACCGTCTCGGCGCTGGAGCGCTGAGCTCAAACTTCGAGAACCTTATCTCTGGTGTCAAGAACTTCCTGCCTGCTAACAAAGACATCACCATAACTAAGATCGTCGAGTCTCTTATGGATCCTGCCTCTGCCTCGTCATCCGCTATCGCTAAAACAGAAGACTACCTTTATTTTGATCCCCGGTCAGCGAACGCTCGAGGGACCATGCCTGGCGCACCATCGTCGCGGCAACAGAGTGCACCAGGTGGTTTCGCTCCCGGTTCTAATGCCACATTTGGTCAGAGAAGACAGGGTTTCAGTGAGGCTATCGTATTCACCGTGGGAGGCGGAAGCATGGACGAGTATGGAAACTTGCAGGACTGGGCAAAGAGGACGAGCGCTGCGCAAGGTGTTGGTGGACCTAGAAGAAGAATCGTCTACGGCAGCACAGAAGTCGTCAACGCAGAAGACTTTGTTGGGGTAGCGGCCAGGCTCGGTAGGGAGAGCGGATAGCATGTGGGCCTTAATTGAGGTTGTGACATCATTCCGGACGCTTTATACCCTCTCACTGATCCAAATCGCACCCTTACACCCACTCCTTATGACCCTATTCAGCAGCTCATAGGGCTTTGCTTCCTTTGCTCCTTCTCCTACAGCTTCATCCAGGTGCTCCAACTCCTCCTCCCTTATCCTCTTCAGAGTACTAACCAAATCTCTCAACTCCTTTCCCACCTCCTCCCCCCTCTCTTCCATCTCCCTCACCCACCCCAACAGCACCCTAACCTGCCCATTATAATGTCCCCCAATCTCCGTCTCCACCGCCTCGGTACACGCCATCGCCGCCTCCCGTCCCATCAACCCCGTTCCCCACCCCAACACACTTGCCGCAACGGACCAAAACGGATACAGAGCTGTAGGCCGGATTCGATGCTTTGCGAGGAGGGCGTTGAAGGTGCTGAAGTGTCCAGCTTCTTGGGCGTACATGTGCGACATTAGAGGGCGAAGATGCGGATGCGTCCGGGCGATGGGCGGAGTTTGGGCGGTATAGATTAGGGTGGCGGCGAGTTCGCCGGCTTGGTTTACGCGGAGGGCGGAGTCTAGGAATTGTTGCTGCTCTGCGGAGAGGGGGCGGCGCCGTAGGGCTGTGGATTGAGAGTCCAATGTTTCTGGTGTTGGCTCGGTCTTTGGGGAGGCTGAGGATGTAGTGATTGAGGCATAATGGTTTCGGAAGCGAGGAGGGGTGAAGCTGGGAAGGAGAAAGTCCAAGATTGGGGTTTGATGATGGAGAGCTGGTCTGTAGAGGGTACGAAGGGTGTTTGCGGCATTCATTGTGAGTACAGCCACGGGAACGATGAGCTCAAAAATCAAGACTTGAATTTAGCCCGATTGATATTCAGTGGCAGTTGTTAGCAAACTATAGTCATTCCCAGGCACAAACATCGAAATATCGACCTCATAATCAATAGAATACCTTCCAAGCGAGCGCTTACGGCCCAGGGGCGCCTACCGGCCTTGGCTCGGTTTATTCGATTTCAAAGGGAATGATTGACTCCCTCTTTTCTATTGTTCCATCTGCTTGCTCCAGCCTCCATGCGAAGCACCAACCTCCCCATTTGATCAGCTTCTATCGGTTTACTAGCCCGCGTGACATCTTCGAGCCACCAACTTCTGCACATCCAATTTCACTTCCATGCGACCTTGATACTACTGCCGTCACAATCAGCCTTTTGTACAACACTGCACCACTCCATATCTGATATACTCAATTAATTACACGAAGCGGGCTTCGTCACGTTCATTAATAGCTGGACTATCATAATACAAATACCGCGCCACCATGGACGTCGAGGATGCCGAGCTACTCGCCCTCGCAGGGGGTGACTCTTCCGATGAGGAGGACACTAAGCCCACTATCACCAAAGCCCTGTCGCCCCTTCCTTCAATCGAGATCTCTCAGCCAAACGTCTCCGGAAGCAACTCGACCCCCAGATCATCTACCAAGCATGGAGGCACTTCTAAGCCTATGAAGAAAACACGCAAAGCCGACTCCGAAGAAGAAGGCGAAGCGTAAGTCCCTACAAGGTGCCCACCATTTGTGTCACAATGCTAATCATTAGTCATAGCTCTTCGACACCTGCATCACCCAATTCTCTCCAGTCGGCACCGATGTCCGAATCCGACTCAGATTCTTCTCCAGTTGATGAGCAAGGCGCTGGTGGTCCTCTCTTCCCCATCGACAACAAGTTCAAGTCCGAGAAGGATAAGAAGGAAGTCATGTCCATGTCTGAAATCCAGCGCGAAGCTATTCTCGCTGAGCGTGCCGCACTCATCGAGCGAGAGACACAAGGCCAGCATCTTCGCCGTCTGCTGGAGGCTCGGCAGAGGCAAGAAGCCAAGGGTGGTGACAAGAAGCGCAAGGCTGCCGATTTGGAGGAGAGTCCCCGCAACCGCAAGAGCTCTCGCCAAAAGACAACTCTTGGCGGGCGCAAAGTTGGAGAGACCTCGGCAGCGATTGACGCATACAAGCGTGTACGCGAGGAGAAAGGCATCCGGGATAATCAGCTTCGCCTTGATGCAGCAGACCGCAAGAACCGACGAGCTCGAAGCTCCAGTGACAATAGATATTCCAGCGCGGACGCTGATGGAGAGAGCGAAGTTGAATGGGATGATGGAAAGCCCAAGGTTGACGAAGAGCGAGTTCGCAAGGAGCCGAAGGCAGATTATGCCGATGTTCGCCGAGCAACACTACCCCGCAACTTCTTTGCGGACTACTGTTTTTACCCAGGTTTCGATCAGGCTGCCAAGGATTGTTTTGTCCGCATCCCACTTGCGGGGGAGGGCAAGAATGGGCAAATGGCTTATCGGTTGGTTTTGATCAAAGGTAATTCGTGAAAGTCCACTGGCTTGGGCTTCACTGACCTTTGCAGACATCATTGAGAAAGAAGGAGCCCACTATGCCGTAGAGAAGAAGAATGGAAGGAGATTCGTCACGAATCAACATGCAATGCTCGTCATTGACGGTGCCGCAAAAGAGTTCCACTTCAATGGCATATCCAATTCGATTGTCACTGAGGTACGTCGAATATTCTGCAACGGGTAGTACTACAACTGACATGCGCAGGCTGAGGTCGCGAACTATGGAAACCTGATGGAAGACGCAGGAAAACAGCTTCCTACTAAGCGTTTCCTCCAGCAAAAGCTCTTAGACATTGAGTCCGTCATACGTCATACCTTCACCGAGGCCGAACTTCAAGAGAAACTTCGTCGATCTGGTGTACTTAATCAGGGTTCAGATCATCTCGAGCGCGAGACAATCAACAAGCGTCGCCGTGCAGCCGTGGAGAATGAGGACGAAGCAGCTATCGCCAAGTGTGACGCGGAATTGGCAGCGTTAAGCGGACCAAAACTCATGTACGGCACAAGTCTCGTCGCTCCACAGACCCAAATCCCTACCGCTCCTATCCACCCCAGCCAACAAGACCGTCTGGCTGAATTGAACATTCGCAACCGCAAGGCCAATAGGGAAGACGTCCGCAAAGCCCAGCTTGCAGAGCGCAAGGCTGATCGACTTGCGCGCGAGGCTGTTCAGCGCGGAGAAGCTCTTCAGAATCCCTTTGCGCGTGTCAAGACATATGCGAAGACTCACCACGACATTAACCAGTCTCTTACTCCACAGCGTGTTGGCCAGCAAGTTGGTAGTCGGGATATCAGCCGCTCCGGAACGCCTGCTGATACTACTACTCCAAAGCCAGATGAGACGAAGCCCGCGTTCGCCAGCCCGCCTCAACTATTCACAGCTTCGGGTATGCCAATGCTTGGGAGCCGTATTATGGATGACGAGATCATTGCTAGCTTGGATATGGGGATTGACATTGAGCTTTAGGGGTGGAGAGGGGGGATGGCACGTCGATGGATGACAGCGGGACGGAGAATGGCGTGAAAAGAATTGCTCGACATGGAGAATGAATTCTTAGCACGGCGCAGGTCAAGGATACTGAAGAAAGGACAGGGGAAAAGGAGACAGTGGATGGTTCATGTTGACCAGATCGCCTTTGACATAGGCGAAGCATGCCTTGACATTTTGTTCTGCTACGTATTGAGATAGAGTTTTAGTCGAAGAATTACACCCAACAATCACCAGAAATCCCCACGAATCGCTACTACTGTGACGTACATTAGGCTAAAGTCTCGACCTTTGCTGTGTCACATGCAAGGCCTCGGACAATGTCGGAATTTAGCCTAGTGCGCCCTCGCCCTCGCCCTTTACAGATCGCGCCACGAAAACAACGGTTATGACTCTACTCGACTCGTTTTCACTCATTCACCAGAATTCCCAATAGACTTAATTTTGTTCTCCAACAATAGCCCTGTGCTCTTAAAGCTCTCATCTACTACATGGAATCACAATACTCGTTTGCTTCACACAGAACAGGGCTTTACAGGTTCTTGCTTGACTTCAAATAGTTCACCGCCTATTAATCTGATTGCCTGGCACAAGCAAAATTACGACAATAATAGCAAGAGTGTAGCAACTTCATCAATATGCACGACTTACGAAGACAAGCTCTGGAGAGCGGCAAGACCGTATCTCGCAAAGCGCGCTCGAAGCAGTCTTCCCCAGCCACGTCAAGGACCCAGTCACCAGCAACATCCCGTGCTGCAAGCAGGAGCCGCGCAGTCAGCAGAGCAGGATCAGATGAGGGGGAGGCAGAGCTTAGCGATGAGACCTCTTTCAGGTAAGGCTCCTGGCTGCTACGAAAGTTACACATTACACAGTATGTTTGCTAACGAGCAGTATAGCGTTGGTTCTCTTGACGAGATGCTAAATGGGGTTGGAGTGGACAATACTACGGATGCTTGGGGGGTGGAACTTGCGGATCGGATTGAAGAGATTTTGGCGAGGAAGGGCAGCACGGTGCAGGGAAGGGAGAAGTGCTATAAGACCTACATCCACATCTTGACCAATCAGTATGCGGAGGAGGAGGTGCGTGGGAAGGAAGATGAGCTTGTGGCCGCATTTTTGAAAAGTATCAAGGAAGAGAAGAGCGAGAATGAGACGGTGCTTGCTATTAAAGGTGGGTGTCTTCGTATGAGCTTTAATCCCGTCATACTAACATTTTACTACAGCCATCGCAATAACCCTCATAACCTCCCCTTCCGACCAAATCTACGAAGCAGCCTCAACGCCTCTCAAACGCACAATCTCCCATTCCACTTCCCACGCCGCCAAAACTGCCTCCATCCACGCCCTCGGCACCTGCGCCTTCTGGGGCGGCGCCTCCGACGACGAAATCATCGAAATCATGGACTTCCTCCTCGAGATCATAACCAGCGATGGACACACCGTCAACGCGCCTGATGAGCCCGAACCCGTGGTCGCCGCGCTCGAAGAATGGGGTTTCCTTAGCACGCAAATAGACGATTTGTCCGAACAATCTGAAGACGCCGTTGCAGCGTTCGCTGAGCAGATCAATTCCAGCTACCCGAGCGTGCAGATTGCGGCAGGGGAGAATATTGCGCTGCTATTTGAGAAAAGTTTCAAGCAGATTGTGCCTGATGAGGATAGCGTAGCGGATTACTCAGACTCCGACCTCATCGCCGACCCAGACGACGAGTCCCAAAAACCAAAACTCATTCGCCTCTACCCCGCCTACCGCCGCACCGACCAACTAATCCACGAGCTCTCCTCCATCGCGAGCATCAACACGCACCAAATCTCGAAAACCGACCGGAAGGCCCTCCGCACGAATTTTTCGGACATTCTGAACAGTGTGGAATGCCCAACCCGAGGCCCGAGGTATCAGAATGCTATTAGTGATGAGACGGGGAAAAGGTATGGGAGTAGGATGGTGGTGAAGATTAACAAGGGGGGTGTGATGAGGATTGATGAGTGGTGGAAGTTGCATCGGTTACAAGGACTGAGAAGGGTGTTGCAAGGAGGGTTCGTGGGTCATTATGAGAGGAATGAGGTTGTTTTTGAGACGCTGCCGTAAGTGGTTCTGTCTCATGGCCTTGACTTGTGGCCAAGGGCTGACGGCGTGTGCAACAGGATTATGATTACCAATGAGACATGAGAGAGGATATGAGACGCGGATGAGGCGTGCTGGAAGCAAAAGTTTTGGCACGATGTACGTGGAAACTTCGATGGCTGCACGGATCTTGAATATTTGGTTATGCAATCATTGTTCTCTGTTAGTGATGCATGTTTTAGGATTTGTGACAATGACATCTATCATGTATGGGATCAACGAGTGAGTCGTAACGGTTCATTCATAATGCATGCAGTATGCATTCTCTGATACACATGACTACTGTTGTAGAAGAAATCAACAAAATATCTATCAAGGGCAACTAGCCATCAACATCGCTGCTCGTGGTAGCTCTCGAGCAAAACAAGTGCTGTTCTTGTTCATATTTTGGCTGAAAGGTTGATGTTGTTAGGGTACTTCACTGATGATATGTCCGATATCTTCTAGTGTCGGAGTGACAAAGATCCCGCATGCTGACAGTCTTGAGCCAGAACGTGGTCACTGTCGAAGTTTACTATTCGCTGGTCATGCTGGTTGTGGGGCCTCCTGAATAAGTGGTCGTCCTCTTCACAGCTCATTGGGAGTAGCAGAAATTCTGATTTGGAGCGATCTGGAGCAGGATGCAATCTCGGTGTCCATCAAAGAACATGGAATGCAGATCAGGACTGACGTGTTTTTGGCCAAGGTAAAGAGGACTCAAAATTAAAGGTATGTAATGTAGGCTTTCAGGCGCGAATTGAACCTTCCTTCTACGATGTATAGATAGCTCAGCGCGTAACTGATTGATCAACTCTCGGGAGAATTCTCGCCACGATCGTACTTCTGGACTTATTAACGTCGAATTGAATCTCCATGAGCACCAACACATGGTGTCTCAGTATCAAAAGCAGAGGCTACCCACAATTGATCTTTAGCGAACGGGGACAACGTTTCACATCAAATCCGACTGGAATCTGCTGAACAGCGAGGATCAAAACATGAAACAGGAGCGCAAACAAAACCACCTTCGAGTTACACTACGAATTTATATCGGGATATATCTCAACCATCTAGGGCGACAGAAAAACTTGCTCCAAGCCATCACGAACCCTTTGTTCTTCGTGCGACATGTGACTCATATTGCGTGGGGCGTGTCGTTCTACAGGTATAAGTATCCTGCCTTCCCTCCGCTTCCTCTGTTTTACACAGCAAGACAATCAGCTACCCAGCAGGCCTGGACCAAATAAACAGATCGAATTGACACGCAATAGTAACGAACACACCGTCTACAACAATATCGCTGACTGCATCATCAACAAGCCTACCAGTACCTAATCTCAAAAGATCCCACTCAGCAACATGTATCTATCACCATCCATCTTCACCGCCTCCTTCCTCCTCACAGCGCTGGCCGCTCCTGTGCAGGTGGAACCACGACCTCCACCACACGCTATTACGGTATCAAGCCCAAACGCTAAGCGCGGTTCGTGGCACAATTTCGAAGAGGAGACTGGAGTGGAGCATGACGGTCATGGAGTTGGCCGAGTCAAGGAGGGCCGTTCGCCAGAAGCCACCACCGTGCCATCTCGGCTCTCAAAGCGAGGTTTCTTTGACGAAATCAAAGCAGACCTGGACAAGTTTGGATGGTGCTTTCATGATTGTGATAGTAGGGGATGAACGCTACAGAGTCAACCGACTCAAGGTGTGAAGATTGTTGGGCCTGGGCCTGGGCATTGTGGCAGGCTTCCGTGTCATGAGTGAAGAACAAAAATTGGAGAGTATGTAGTCTTTTGTGATGTTGTGCAAGTTGCTTGCCATGGACTCGTTGCTTGCGAAGGTTGCAGGAGGGTAATGTGGGAGCACAAACCTTGGGAAAAATAATGGAATTGGGATTTTCCTGCCATGAGTGTGCCATCTTACAGAATTTTCACAATGAATCTACCTTTTCATCATCAAGCACGCAAGCTAATAGACACTCGAGCATTCCAATCTACTTTATGACACACCCACCCACGCCTGGTGTATTATTCATTATAGGAAACATTGCGCTGAAACCGAGAATAGAGTCGTGGCGCACAAAGCATTGTTCTATAAGCTTTCATGAAACAATGTTCCATATACTAAAACAAAGGTGGCACACTCTTGTGATTTTCGGCTCCAGACCTCGCACAATGGTTATAGTGATTGATAACAAAAGCTTCTATGGCGAGGCTGGCCTTTTGCTAGAATACTTTGGTACGAACAAGACTTCGTCTAATGAAGCGGAGTGAAGCCAAATAATCGTGAAAGCACAACGAAGACTTGTTCAACCAGTAATTGCTAACAAAGCCTTGGTTGCCCCATGATTCCGACCTTTGTTAAGCCGTTTTACAAGTACCTCACGATATACTCTTCCATTCATGAAACCAGACCCCTCAATTCACAAACAACAACCCCTTCAGCCCCGTTTTCAAATCATATTGGAAACCATGCATTTCTCCACCTCCGCTCTCCTCCTCGTCGTAACCTCCCTCCTCACCACCCTCGCCGCCGCCGCGCCAGTCGCAGTCACAAGCCAAGCTACGAAAGTACAAATTCAAGAACAAGAAGCCAGCGCAGCTAGGAAAGTATAAGGTCAAGAACATAAAGAGATGGTCCAGCATTGCCAACATTGTGCCCCGGTTCCCGTTATTGTGAACGCGATGGGTACAAAGTAAGCAGCACTACCAGCTTCCTGACGGTGGTGGTTATGCAACGAGGTCGGATTGACTGTGCTGGGCATAGAATTGTTCATAGAAGAAATGGGTAAGTATGATGGACATAAGTATTGTGTGATGGTAAATAGATCGAGTGCTGCGGCGAGGCTGGCCTTGGATCATAAAGCTAGACAATGACATCTTGACCATCAAACATAGTATCCCATGCTCATCTCCGCGAATAAAAATTGTCACTATTGCCTCTTGTTCATCTTACTTATTTCAACCCACTCAGTCCCTCTCAAAACAGCCGACCGTTCATCTCTCGCAAATGGATAACTCACCTTTGAAAAAGACAAAGACAAGAACAACAATGCTTTAAGAACCATGCAACTCATCATCAAAATCTTCATCCTCGCTACCCTTTCCATTTTTTCAATTTTTCGCCTTAAGTACATCAGTCGTGCCTCAGACGGCATCGTACACCGTGAGACTAAGAGCGTACCAAGTAGGTCGATATCCAACACACTTGGTTACCTTGAGCCTATGGCCGTATGTACAAGGAATAGTGGCAGTGTCTCGAAGCCCGAAAGGCCAGATGTTGACTGAAAAGCTGTAGAAATATCGTGGAAAGGCGATATTAATATGATTCCTGGTCAACGCTTCTGAACCATTTAGACACGAGGACTGTTCAAGAATGATACCGTTCCCCCACTCATGGCACTGGAACGCTTTCGTGCGAGGCAGCAGTCTGCATCTGGGACACCTATCTCCCCCCGCTCACCAGCGCATCAGAGCCCGCTCAACAAAGTCAATAACAAAGTAAGACAAATCGCCCCAATCTAGCGCCTTCCGCTTACTCCAAGTGCGCAATATTGCAGGCGATAAAAAGGAATTCGACGGTCTGACAAAGACGGGCATTGCCACATTGGGCGAACACTTCTGGCACATGAGAGCTAGACCCGAGAACCACATCATCAAGGTGATATGGGCTCATAGATTGTATCAAAGCCAAACGATGAGTCTGATCGACAACGTAAATAATGAAATTCGTAGGTGAGCTCCGAATGGACGAGATCTCGAAGAACCTTTTGTGTGGTTTCGTTCTCTAAGACTGATTGAGCAGATAGTCTATGATGACGCTGCGAGCTCTAAGCCCTTCCTGGGCTGGGCGGAGCACAATGCAATGCGTGCTGTTTTTGCAGAGTATCGTAGCGTGGCCGATGAGCGGAAGTGGCTTTGAAGAATCTGCATTGGCGGTGATGCGTCGAATTTCGAGGCGAAGACGTTTCGCTTGAGATACGGTTGCTTCAATTGCACTTACCATTCGTGCCATCAACGCGGGCTGGACGAAGGCCCCGTCAAATGTCAGGTCATTGAACGTGGCCGTCAAGCAGGATCTTGTCGCAAAATTTTAGACACCACGTCTATAGTAATCTACGAGTAACCTTGACATTTATTGGGTAGGTGTCTAGATGGGATGGGATTCTGCCCCTAATATACATGAATCACGTCATTATCAAAATAACTGGCAAGTTGGGGCCCCTAAACTAGCCCCTAAACGAGCCCATAAGCGAGCCCCTAAAGGGCCCTGAGGGTGGTTTTAGGCGCTCAGGGATTATTTTGATAATGACGTGATGGATTCAGTTCTAAAAATCTGGAGAGGACATTTCTTGGCGGGGCGGCCGCTTACAGGTAGGAAAGCGAAAGCTCACTATCTAAATTAAGTACATTTTGTTACGCGGTTCCTAATGGTAAAGCTTACTTTATGGATCTAGACACGCTCAAAGGTACAGGTTTACAAGAGAGTCTATAAGCTTAGAATTTCGGATTTATATCCACAATATTTACAAAGCTCCAGTTGGCATAGCGGTCCTTTCCGAACCTCCATCTTAACACCAACGGCCATAGTCGGATTTGGGTACTTTCGGAACGCTCGACGCATCTCCTTCCTCGTGATATTGTCCAGAGTGTAGTCTGTGACATAATTAATGGTAGAAGGCAGATGTCATTCACCGATGATCTAGGTCTCAGCTCCAAAGATTCCAGAATCTTGATGTCAGAATTTTGAGCACATGGATCATCAAGAGCAAATCATCTCTTATCATCGCTATAGATAAGTTACGGTTGCGTAACTTTTGGCTCCAAGAAGGGCGTGATTGCCTATGTTGCTGCTCGATGCGAGGGTATTTTATGCTTGCGTCGATTGCACTGGCGTCTGAGACTGGCACTTGTCCTGACTCCAAGCCTGATTTCTGATCTGCTAATTTCTCAAGAATGTACTTCAGTTGACAATACGACTACTTCTCGTATCGTTGGTCTATTTTTGCCCTCCGTTATGAATTCTGCAGTTAGTTCTTGCCTCTCAGGCGACCTATCCCCAGCACCTTTCGTTCCCATTAATGGATTATATTCTCCGTTCAAAGCTGTTATGGCTGCTTTCCTTCTCCTAAATGGAGTTTTATTTGTCCTATTTTTCAGGTAGTATCATGCCTCGCGAAACTCAGACATCACAGAAAGAATGTTCTTCTCCACAATGTTGAATTGGGGGGGAACACTGATAGCGCTGAACGCACTATGTGCACTTGCTCAACCATGTACACTCAGTGCTATTTTAAGTGGCGAAGACAGCTAACGATGCAATGAAAGATGTAGTGACACACTACGGTACGGGGTTTATAAGATTAGCAATAGTGCCCCCCATTCCGCAGGAGTAGCCAGCACACTGGACACCCTCGAGAACCTGCTTCAACCAACTATAGCCGATACGTACTACGGTACCTCCAGCGCTCCCTTCAAGGCCTTCTTTAAGAATTCACTCTATGGTCCGTTTGTGGAGGAAGTCTTGACCAGTGTCTCTACTGGTGCACCCATACCCAAGTTCAACATCATTGGCAATGGACCTACCGCGGCTTAAATCACGTATCTCAGGAAGCCAGGCCAAGCAGCTGTTAGTGACGTTCATGGACGGTACAGAGATATGTCCACTATATGCCGAGAGCGCCCAGGTCTGACGGCGTACTACGAGGACACCACGAATTGGAGCTTTCTGTTCCCAAATTTCTTGGTCTTACCGATAGAGCTAGAGAGAGATTGGTGCCCTTGTGTCGAAGACAACAAGTTCGTTGGATCCTCACAGAGAATGGTGTAGCGACAGCTATGGGCTCTACTACATGAGCTTGTCCATTACCATATTTCATTGTCACCAGTCACGTAGGATCTGTGGCTCAGTGCCTCGGATTGGAATGGGTCTCTGAATTTTACTTCATGGGGGCCGGTTAGTGATGCGCAGAGCTATAGCTACTATGCCGCGAGTATGTCACGCTATATTATACGTAAGCCATCTAGTTCGCTTCCATTGACGCTGACCATTTTGACCGGCTTCCAGTGCTGACTGCCAATTGTACCGCCTATCCAAAGACCATGTCAAACTCGCCTGCGACCAGTGGCAGTGTGTGCCGAGAAAGATGTCTGGACGAGCCAGGACTTGCGTCCGACACCTTTCTACACCAAAATCTGACTACGAATGGCACAAACGCTATCGACGATACTACGCTCACTGTTTCAAACGGTATCATATCTTGAGCGTCGGTTGGGCAAATTTCAAATCCCAAATTGCTCTAACATGACATCTACTCGGCCTCATTCAACTTCCACCTCAATCATCGTCCCATTCCCCATCAACGCCATAACAGTCCCTTCCCCCACCCCAGGACTCGGCGGAACCGGCTTCCCAACACTGACATAAAAGGTCATCGTATCCAACAACTTATCAACACCCCCCCATTTGAACGTCCCCCACTGGCCCGTCTCATCCGGCTTCCCCACACACCCATCAATAAGCCGCCTAGCATTCTGCGCCACATCCGCAAACCGGAACGTATACGCATCTCGATCATTCTCACACGAGACGAAAATGATGCATTGGCCCGCCGTCCATCCCCGAGGGACTTTGATGCCGCGTCGGAGATTCTTGCTGAAGCGCAGCGGGGTCGTGAAGGCCGGTTGCCGGATTAGGACTTTTAGTGCTTCGCGGCAGTCGCGTGGGTTGGTTTCTTGCACGCCTGCGAGGGAGGCCGGGGTGTAGCAGTGGCCTATGATCACGTTGGAGGTTCCGTTGACTGGATTCGGGAGTGAGAGGGCAGGCTGGTTGGCGATGCTGGCGGAGAGGGCGTGAATTATGAGGTAGGTTGAGACGACGAGGAAGCCGTGGCCTTTAGCAAGATAGTCATTTAGTAATAACATCCTTAGCACAGTTCGCATCTAGTGAGCCGAGAATAGTAGAGATGCAGCAAGATGATTGGACGATCAGGAACACATGCAGGAACTGGAATGAGAGCAGAAGCTATCGGTACGACCATATATCCATGATTTCGGATCTATTGCGAATGTCTTCATATTTTAGCGACAGTCGACATCGCGGTGAATCACTCGCGCGCGAAGCGCACCAACAATTTTTTTTATCTACGCGACATCTCTGATTAAGTCATATCACCGGAGCATTCTCTGCGGGATGAATCTCAGTCTCCAAATTAAGCAGATTTGCCCACTTCTCATCTTGAGGCAGGTCTAGATCGATTACTATCCTCCACCATCCATGTCCACGGTTGCTCACTAAGTCTCACCTCCCACTCCAGCTCCCCCTCCCAACCGCCTCCCGAAAGCCCTCCATCTGAATCTCGAAAACCATCTCCACAGCCCCCCACCTCGTCACAAACTGGAAAGGGCCTCTCAGCGCATTCGCCCACATGCCCCACGTCAAAACCCTCGTCGGAGCCAAATTCAACACCACACCATCAATACTATACCGCATATTCCCCGTCCCAATCAGCTTGCCGATACCGCCCTCAGCAATGAGATGGGCGATCACGGCATCTTGCGCTTCTAGCAAGCAGGCGACTGTGTCGCCTTTGCTGAGAAGGGGGCCAAAAGATGAGAACTTGACGGCTAGGCCGTTGGAGTTGGGGATGCTGTAGATGTAAGGTGACGGGGGGAGAGCGCTATAGGGTATAAGTCTTATATTCCATTCCTCAAAAGGGTGGGTAATTACTTCAGCGTAGTAGTAGTGGTGATATTGAGCGGCAGCGTGGGATTGTGATCTATGCCAAACTCCACAGCCACGGGCACGGCGCTGGGTAACAGTATAGATGGCAACGAGGCTGCAAAAGCCGCGAAAAAGAGCTGAAGCGTGAGTATGACGGACGAGGCTCCGGGCGTTTGCATTGCGCGAGAGATGATGAAAACGAGACGCAGCGTTCTAGAAGCGAATTCAGAAGTTGATGCCACGTGTTGCGCTTCTACAAAGGTGGTGTGATTGTGATGGGTCCGTTTCGTATCTGTTCAGAGCCGCTATCTGTTAGAGCCGCAAATCCCACGCTTCAAACATTGGATTACCCCCAGCTCTCCAACATCATGTTTTGTTTTTGAAGTTGCAGGAAAGAGAAAGATGATAAGTTTGGTCATTGCTAGGCAACTGACAGCTTAAATTCATTGCGCATGGTGAACCGGGTCACTGGTATTGTTTCACACTGGGAGCATTTCCCTGTTTTTCATGCATTGACCTCGAAGATTTTTTCCACTCCGTTCCATTGACCTTGCTTCCTCTGCTCCCAGTAGTTGTCTTTCCCCCCTTTAGCTACCCAGACTTCTTCGCCTCCGTCTGCACCTTCGATCTTATCAAACCATCTGGGGCTCCATGTTTTGCTTTCTTCCTCCAAGGCTTTTCTTCGCTTGCGCTGAGCCTCTTCCAGTCTCGCTTTCAGTGTCTCCGCTGTATCAAGATCTCCGTTCTCAGCCGCGCGCTGGTCAGGTCGTAGTCTACTATCAGTCGGCGGCAGCTTGCCCTTCTCCAATGGCGTAATCTCATTGAGAGAGGAAGCAAAAGTGGTGAAGCCGTAGCGCTTCGCAGCGTCAGGGCCAAGTTCCGCGACAGTCCAGATCGGCTGCTCACGAGGTTGGCCGTTCTCGGTGACGGTGAGCGAGGATGTCCACTTGCCCGTCAAACCAAGCGGTTGCTGGTCGCCGTAAGAGTCGTAGGTTTCGACACCAATTTCCTCGCTGCGGCCCGAGAACATGCCTTTGACTTTGAACGTGACCACTGCTTTCTCGCCAGTGGCTTCATTGACGATGCTCAGAGTACCGACGGGCTCGACGTATTTCTCTCCAGCGATGATGTTACGGAGGAAGTTGGGTGCAGGAGTCCAGCTGAAACGATCGCCTGTTGAATGTAAGGTGAGGCGGAACTTGCCCTCCGTGATCAGTTCAGCAGACTTTCCCCAGAACTTCTGAGTAGGTAAAGGTGATTGGGTGAGTGTCCATTTTTCGCTTTCGGCTTGGCATGCCATACGGACGGGACGATGCGAGACCTTTTCAGCCACGAAGCGGAAGCCTTTGTCTTCGCGCACGAGTTCAAAGCTTTCGCCAAGCATAGGATTGAAAGGCTTGCGGATAGAGCGATCCTTGACGCGCAAGCTGGAGAGACTAGAGATGGCGAAGGCAGTGATGTAAATGAGCCGTTCGAGGCTGGACCCAGACTTGTTGGCAGCTTCATCGAGAAGTCCCGAGTATTCAAGTGTCTCAGAGACACGCTGCAACAAAGAGATAGGTTCGTTCGCAGACACTGGCATTGAGATGGTAGAAAGGTCCTTGCCGACGTTCTTGCGCAAGAAGCCAATTAGACTGGGCGGAGCGATATTGGGAGCAGATACCGTGTTTCTTCTTTTAATTTGCTCCGTAGGTAAAGGCGTGAGAGACTTCGACTGCGCGGGGAATGCAGGTGTAGACCTTGCCCTAACAGACTTGTGGCCGCTGGGCTCGTCGACCTCACTAGCAGAAGCTGAATCATCATCACTACAAAAGCCACGGTCTTCCTCGTCACCTTCATCATCACTTTCATGGTAAATGTTTAACAGCTGCGATTCGTTGGTACCTTCGGCGTCGAAAAACTCATCTGTCCCTTGGGTGTCAATGCTGTAACGAGATGTCGCAGCCGGTGTAGCAGGAGTACGGCGTTGCTTGCTCTCACTGACCAAAAGGCCAAAATCGGCTACAATGGAATCGAGGTCTCGAAGTAGGGACATGCAACGATCGTGCACATCTTGCTCTTCTGGATGGCTCTGCAAGGGCTTACTCTCCGGCGCAAAGGACGTTGTTCGCATTGGAGTGGGAGGTATAGACGAGGAAGGCGTTGCGGAGACACTTCGGTACATCCCTGGCATTGGTCTTTCTCTACTTGACTTGCGCTTCCAAAATGACCTCCGTTCCCCTTCTTTGAAACAATCACTGTTCCCGTTCTGCGCTGAAGGACTTCCAGACCGGCTTGAAGTACTCGTACCTGATATGGGATTCGAGTCCGATCGTGCAAAAGGTGGCTTTGGTATCTCCAGGAACAGGTATTTTGGATCTGTATCCTTTGCCAGTGATCTTGCTGCGTCTCGAGAGCCCTGGACCCTTGTCGCAATATCTGCAATCTTGGACCAGTCCTTCTCTTCATCAGGATAGGCTGCCGCAGTGGATGATCTTCTACCTTGCTGATCGAGTTGGAATGCTGAAGCTGGTGTGGCAGGGCTCTTAGTCGTCCTTGCGACCTCCAATGCTTGCTTCCAGGCCTCAAAGTCCTTCTGATTAGCAGCTTTCAGATGCCATATTTCAGCCCCTGAATCAATACTGATTTGCTTTGTCTTCGCGTTGGCTCCAATAGCAGCCAGTGAAAGCGGCACTGCTCCTCTCACGGCCTGAGTGTTGCGGTTTTGATAGTAGGAAAGTGTAGATGAGCTATAGTCGAGAGAGAAGAATCTGCGAGCCCATCCCTGGTGCTTTTTCCGCCTTCTCTTCTGCAAATCTCCCCTGAAGGAATCAGATCCGATGCTGCTCTCGCTCTCATCTGCATTCTTGCTTCGAGATTCGTTGGAGCCAGGGCGGTTCTTCGATGTGGACAGGCCGAGGTGGTGGACAGAATCAGACGATTGGCGCTTGAGATGACCCTTTCTAGAGCCCAAGGTGTCTTTCAAGCTTGTTGAACTCTCTGAAGAACCTTGTATATGGTGTTGATGGTGGTTCACTTGGGGAGGGGAGTTGGTTGGATAGGTTAACAGAACAAAGGTTGCCGACTTTGCGAATGATTTGGCAAAGGTATTGTCAAACACTAAAGCGTACATCCCACCCTCGTTAAGTGGAACATCATAGGTCCCCGTAGACACCCTGTTGGCTTCACATGTACCATACCACGATATTGGCTTCAACCCTAAACTCTTCAATTTCTCCGTTGCAGTGGATGAGGCATTACGCGAGGAGTGTGACTCCTGAGGCGCTTCGTCAGCAGGCCGTAATCCTGGAGTAGGGGGGGGCTCGAAGGTAGACGAAGGGAGCTTGGGGGTTGGAGCACCGTCAGTGCCAGGATGCTTGAATATGCCAAAGTTGATTGATTTCTTTTCTGGCCGAATGCTCCAGGATATGGTATGCTCGGCTTTGACGTTGACCCATCGTACAAGGTATGACTTGCACACATGTCAGCTGTTGCTAGATTGCAACGATCAGGATCCTACCTTGCTACGTATCTCGAGCTGCTCCATGCCTGCCATTTTGTCCTACAGCCTCAGGACTCGCTGTCTGTGATATCGACCTAAAATTGGAACGGACATTCTTGTACAAAGGATGGCCTTGGGCTCTACGATAATCAAGGTATGAGGAGCAATACCAACAGAATCTTAGAGAACTTGGAAATGAAGTCAACAAGGACATGCCTGCTGTGCATAAGCTCCGGATTCCGACTTTTTCCGGGCCGGGATTGTCCAAGATCCAAATCTTGCAGTGCAGATCTGCGCTAGATTTTAGAGAAAGAATATTTTTGATTGAGGTGCGCATAGGCCATCAAAGCAGAACCAGCATCACTTTACATGGACCGGCGCCGGCTACGATGGTTATAAATCGCCCCAAGTACACTGATAGTACAGAGGGTCTGAATGGCGTTCAGTGCCACCGATAATGAGACTCTGTTCTGCTCAAAGATGTCCAGTGACTCCTTTACCTCCTTTTTTGCGAACATAACCCATTTAAAGCCCCCAGTACTGAACCTAGAACCTTTACCAAATTCAAAAGTCTTTACATGACCATTTATCCGCCCTGTGAGCTCGTTCAATGCCTTCGTGCAGTTGAATAACGGGTCTTCGAGGTTTTTTAAACCATGCTGGTCAAGTCCTCACCCTCGTGATTTACACCCGTTCTGCATAACCGTCTGCAACGACGAGACAATAGGGCGACAACCACGCAGCTCTTTTTTGATATTCCAGCAATCTCGTCAGGAGCATTTTGTACTGCATCGACAAGGTCACTGAAAATGCTGACGCCTTTTGACGCGGTGGCTCGCACCCCCACAACGCCCGCAATCACACTCAAAGGATCTGCCATCATGTTATGACAAGCTAGATGAAGGAGACACACAGTGCGAAGAACGAAGACACCCAAAGACAGTATAAGCAACTGATCGAGAGGCCAAAAGCTGTTGGGGGCTGAACTCGGTGCCTGTCAGCTTGCAAACTCAGCCAATGAACAAGTCTGCTTTCCTGCAAAGACGGAAGCGAGGTGTGGCTGGGTGCACAGCCACAGTCCATGAAAGATCCCACAAAGATAGATAGCCAGCTACTACTCGTACTCACGATGATTCTTCAAGCCGTTCTGTCATTATCGTCAGAATCTGAGAGATTCGCTCCACTGCCAGAAATGTGGTGTCCGATAAGGGTAAAGCTTGGCGCTGACACTTCAGCAATCACGCTTGCCAGGCGCGTTCCCAAGGTCATGTTTATACTGACCGAGCTGACTCATTGAAATACTTCCTTGACTTCGTCTCCAACAACGAAATCGTCTGAAGACTGGATCCAGTATGTCTCAGACTTTGACGACCACGATTCCCTTAGACTCTATTAGACCCTTCACCAGACAGGCTGAGCATGCCGTCGGAGAGGGACACTTTCGGGATGAAGGATTCAGTCTCCGTCCTCCACGAAGTCCGATTCTCATATCGAAGACTAGGACCGTCACTGTTATAGCGACCTTGGCTGGGACTACCCTTGTTAGCACTTCAGCACAGGCCTGCTGCCAGTATATCTGCCTCGAATGGCAAAAGATCTGAACCTCGCCCTACATCTACTTATATGGTACAGTCTATTCGCGTATCTCCTGACGTTTGATTTTTAGAAAACATTCTTTTCTTTCCTCGTGCATCATTTCCTTACTGATGCACATATTGTTCGGGAAGAATTCAACGCTGATCTATCCGACCTGGCAGGCCCGTTCCAGTCTACGCGTAAGACCCGTATATGCTCATCACGGATGCCCAGCCATGACTTAAATCAGATAGGCTAACGACCGGATGTCGCTTGATCCTCGCCGGCTCCATTGCCGACGCTGTTGGTAGCCGTACCATATTCCTCATCGGCTGCTTCCATCAGGGGAAATTCGTTTTGGCTTGTGGCTTCGCCAAAACGGGAATTGATTTAACCATTTTTCGAGCAATGCAAGGCATTGCACTATCTTATTGGCTGCCAATTGCCGTCAGTATCATCAACAACTCCGTTCCTAATGGGCGTCGCCGAACGCTCGGTCTTGCCTTTTGGGGAGCGTGCCAGGCTTTTGGTTTCTGTATCAGACTTGTACTCGGCCGGCTTTTCACCATACCATTGATTGGTCATCTGATTACTATGTGTACGTGGCTGCAAATGCCGCATTTTTTTAGTATCAGCTTCTGGGGCATCCCTAAAGACCCTCAAACAGCGCAGCCCTCATGGCTGAGGCTGCCAACCGAGATCGACTGGATCGGTGCTGCGCTGGCTAGTACTTGTCTTGGCATGCTTTCTTTTGTTCTTGCGTAAGTATCGCACGGGCCCAGGGGTTTTCTGTGGACCTAACTTACACTGAACTTTCGAGTCAATTAGTGCGGTGACAGCCAGTGCTTCAAGCCTGAGCGATGCCTCTAATATTACACTACTCGCCATTTCACCTACCATCGTCCCGACTTTCGTCTTTTGGGTAGATCATTAAGAGATAAGAGGCAAACCTGCTTTGTACGTACTTTTCAGAGTGACTCTTGCCCCATTAGCGTTGTATTCTTCGTCACGAGACGATGTTTGGGGGACTTTCGCTCAAGAGCAATGGCCCGCACATATCTGACAGTTCACCGCCTTCTATGCATTCAAAACCTTTATTACAAAGTTGATGCTGACTCCAATTTCCGCGTATAATACCAATCTCGCTGTGGAAAAACACGACATTCACCTCTATCTGCTTAATGCTCATGCTCTCGTGGTCCGTTATGAGCGTGATCGCATACTTCTCCAGTCTTTTCCTTTCTGGAAGCTCAACATCTGTCCGCTCTTCGAACGTTGCTTCGCTTTCTGCCTCGCGTCGTGACCGGCGCGATACCGAATGTCACTACGGGCCTTTTCGCTCACAAGCTTCGCGCCGACTATCTCGTCATCTTCACCACGCTCATCAGTAGTGGTTCGCCTCTACTTATTGCCCTGGTCAATTTTAGTTGGCCATACTGGTATTCAGCGTTCTGGGCTATGCTGATTTTGCCGTTGTCGGTAGATGGTACGTCCTGCTCTCTGATTCGAAATTCTGGGCATTTCGAACTCAGCCTCTATCCTCTATCAAATTCCTTCGAACCTCGATCAAATTACTAACCGGGAGCACACTTATGCAGTGCTATTCACCGTCGCCGCTCTGGTAGTCACTTCTGCCTTCCCAGATGACACGCAAAGACTTGGAGGAGCTGTGTTCCAGACACTGGCGCAATTTGGAACATCACTCGGCCTAGCCATAAGGGTGAGGTACGTACTTTTCGGGGCGTTTTCTTCTGAATCTGTGCCTCTTTCCTTGTCGTAAGACATTATTTGAGAGCCTTTGCTCTACAGCAACTCCCCAAACATGTCTTGTAAAGTGTAACACTGATTCCGAACTCTGAGCAGCATATCATATTCTATAACCGAACACTCTGAAATAACTGCCAGAAACCCTCCACAGGCTCTCAATGGAGGGACATCGCTTTACTTTTTGAGTGAGCTATGGTTGGGTGATGTTGACCTGCGCCATTGGGGAACTAGGTTTGAGAAAGGTAGTGAAGGTGGGCCTCAAGAGGGTATGATTGACGAAAGCGTCCCGTTCCCTTCCCCGTTCCTCGCAGCGTCCTTGAGAAGGCTATGTGCCGCCTCCTTGAAGGCGCTGCTGGCAGCCTTGGCAAACGATAATCATAATCTTGATAGCACATACAGAGTCTACAATTACGAGGTTACTTCTATAACCGAGTTTTCATGAAGATGTCCAAAAGTAACCCATTTAGATTTGTAGGGGACATACCGACGAGTTCGGGCAATCCTCCATTCTCAGAATTCAAATCTTACTCTTGATCCTACTATGGCGCTCCATGAGACAAGCGGCGAAATGCAGCTTGGACGGCTGTCCAATTCCATTGTCCCCGATACACCACCTTATTCCTGAGCTTTCCCTCAATACTTTAGATCAGTATCGTACCTGGCTGGTTCGACGCAGGCAGCTACGAATTCAACGCGGGATTTCTAGACGACGGTGGCGATGGACTCTCTAGTGTCTGTAGATCTTCACCCTTCAACAGCACCCTCATTCAGCATTGATTGATTCAGTATACCCATAAGATACTGCCATCACTTTTAGGACGATCTACATGCTTATTGCACAGCTAAAGACGAAACGACATCGCCCTGGCCGGTATGTCCCGCTTAAACTTATATCTCTTTCGCAATTGCTATATACCGCGGTATCGCTCCGGTCACCTCCGGGGTCTTGGACCTTGGATGGGTGGTGATTGCGGATGAGGAAACCTTGGCATTATTCGGAACTGACATACGTGTTGGCAGTGTGAGCCACATGTTATCGCCACATGATGGGTTGACGTAGCTGCATGTGTGACTGTTTACTGATTGGCGTAAGTCTCACTACTTTGATGAGCCCACGTGAAGCTGGACTCAATACAGACTTGCATTATTTCATCATGTTCGTCGCGGCTTGCAACGCGCACATCCACAGACGCGATAAAGCGCCAACGCGGCGGGCCAGAGCAAGTAATGGAACTGCCAGCGTCCCAAGGAATCAGCGAAGCTGAGGCATAGAGCGCCACCGCTTGCTCGCTGTCTGAGCTAGATTCCCTAAATAATGTTGTATTTGTCGACGGCAGGAGGGCCACGGTCGAGTGACGTTCGGGGACCTCGCATGACTGTGCAGCGGAGGTAGCTTCTCTGATTTCTCAGCAGTGTGCAGCTGAAGTGGGTAGCAGAAATAGAATGCGGCAGATGCCAGAGGTCTTTCAGCGTCGCCAGATGTGTTCGAGGCCTTCTGTTGTGTGGCGAATTTCGGTCTAAGTCCGGTTCATAAGATATGTCCGGTATATACTAGAAATATCTACCTTGGACCGGACCGCTATTCCTTTGAAGGGGAATAGATTATATGGATCTAACCTCAAGCATCTAGGAACCGGAGGTCGCTTTTTTCAAGGGCCTTGATTCCCTTTTTCGCACGCAAAGAAAAACTGCAAATTACTTCTCCAACCTCAATTTACGGCCGCAATGAATCGCAGATGGTATGCTTGTTATGGGCCACTCATTACCACTCTGGGGCTAGATTTCTGGCCAGCTGCTTTCAAGCGTTGTGTCGTGCATCAATCTTCTTGGGTTCTTCGTCGTCTGTAACGCAAGAAAAATCGATTCATAGGAGAGACAGTTAACGACGGTCAAAATTCGTATATGTACCGTTCTCGATCGAGCTTATGCCGTGCCCCACTATAATGCTCTGCGTGCGCACTTTCTCTCTCACTCACAACCCACACCCACTGTCATTTTCTTGATCAAGGCTATATTACTATCGAGGTACAAGCTAACGAGTCCAGATCCTTGGCAAAGCTCTAGTCTATCATGCACCTCGCACATGTTTTAAAATCCTGTGCCGCACAGCCTTAATTTGTTTTTCCTCTGCAGTCGGGCCATGCAGGCTCCGTGGACTGCCCAACGGAGGGGTAGCAGCTTAGTGTTAACAATCGAGCTATCAAGTCTAGACCATGTAATCTGCCAGCGTGGGGCTCACATTTAGCTTTTCGTGCATGATCATACGCAAGGCTGACGAATCACGAAAGGAGGAAAACGCCACATTAATGGGATAGAATGCTGCGTTCTTAAATCGGGGATTAGCCCGTCTTCTACGTAGTCTACTTACTCTAGTGGGCTTGATGCCAAGCAATGCGCAGCCCATCTCGAGGGTAGACCTCTCAAAGGGGTTATACATACATGCCTATCGAATCAGGATCATCGAATTTTTTAACTCACGGATGAGGACATTAAGCCGGGTCTCTTAGTGGCCTTGAAAATTCCCCATGTGTTGGTCAGCTTTAGGTTAGGAAGTTCCACCATAAGACCCAAGTGCTCCTCGGTTTTCTTTCTCAAAGGCCTTTGCAGCGCAGCTAGTTAGAAGCTCCCCCTTACGGTCTGACGTTAAAGCCGTGGCTTGCATTGGCCTGATTATCGAGATAGGGAGCTTTGATATCACGGACACACGATAACGTGTGAAACACCAGTTGTTCAGCACCAACTTTGCCCCTACAACCATGGCGCTAGAAGTCTGTCGTCGGGTGCGAAAGCTCTTGCATCTATTAGCCGGAACAAGAATTAGCAGGAATCGTTATAACAGAAGATTACCCTACCTTGCAAAGTTCCTCAACACAAAACACCATCATATCCAACCTTATCCTTCATACGAACTCGAAACATTGCCAATGCAAATATAGACTCCACCACGTTGAAAACCTGCAAGTTTACAGCGGCCAATTCCAGTATCCCAGAAACCGAAATTTTTGAGACGAACGCAGACATTGCCGCAGGGGTAAGTTGCTCGGCTCCTACGAATATCTTTGCAAGCCAAAGGACGGACAGCCCCTAGGTCACCTGGGCATTCGTCATATCGGATAGATTGACCTTGATTACCGCTACTGTTCTACTCGGGGTCGAGTACTATGATACTTCCAAATCCAAGAACGGCAAAGACTACAAGGGAACTCAAAAGAATCAACCGTAGGTACCGAGATTACAATCCATTGGTGCATTATGATATGTACTAACAGCCCGCAGACGTCCGCCTCGCTCAAGAGTCCGACGGACTAAAAAAGCTGTCATCCTCAGCTTTAGCCACCAGCAAATCATTACCGGCCTCTCGATCCTGATAGCGACCAGGCGTTACTTGGGCTGCTCAATCTCAGCCTACCACTATGATATTGTCTGCAATCTCATACTCATATCTGTGACGACGCATCTGAGTTCTCTGGCCACCATCAGTGGATACTTTTCCAACTATTCGATCGGTCCTATCAGGATTCTCGTCATCTTTCTTACGCTCGGGCTCGCTACTGTCATGTTCGCAGAACAAGATAACACTAGCTTCCCTACTGGCATCCCTCATGGACAAGAGGCCGTGGCTCCACTACTTCTGGCACCAAGCAGCATGCTACACAGTGGAAGGTGTCAACGTCACGAACCAGTTTGCCTAAGAGATTCAGGCCTTCCTTAGCACAGACCACATTTCCGGACTTGTGGAATATGTCGCCCTTTTTATTTTCTCCAATTGTGGTATGCTACTGGCTTTCATCCACTTGTTCTTTTCTGCGCCACTCCGAAGCCAGACTAGACGGCCGAGACACAGGACAATCTTCTTCCTTCGCGCTATTCTCCTCACGGGAGGCTGGGCCATGAGGATAGTGGCATTCGCTCAACTTCACTCATTGCAGACCTGGATGCACAGCTCTCAGTGGCCTGCCAATAACGACGACCGAGACTGGACTTTTTCGGTCAGCTGATTCCTATGTTTCTGATGCTGCTTGCACCATTGCAATTCTGCGAGGCTCTTGCAGGTAAGTTTAGTACTCCTGTCACTGAAGCTTTGGCTGACTTTCTACTCCAGATTAGTCTTGGCCGAAAGAAAATAGAATACCTGACCGAATTTGTGTTGCCTGAGATCCTAACGTATGCTAAAAACCATCTATCCATGATAAGGAGAATGCTTTGGTAGATAAAAATGTTCCGACAACTGCAGGGGAACAGCGTCTGTCACTCTTAGTGGATTCGGGACAAACAGCGCTGTATTTCCTGGTTTTGAAAATCTCGAAATTACTAGTCCACATGTGTGCCTAACCCGATGCCGCAGTTGAAGGCATTCATAGACAACCACTAGCCGCACATCAATGATAGTCAAATCTCTCATGTTTGTCTCACGAGCTGATCTAGGTCATCTAGCAGCCCTCTCTCGGGCAGCTCTCAAATCTGCTGCAGGGTCCATTTTGAAGTGTTTGTCTATTTCCACCCTTGCCCTTTCCTTCAACGCACCTTCAGTCTCATCGCCTTTGAAATCGGTCAAGTATTCTTTGAAGATCCGTGACATCTCGATGGCGCCCTTTGTGTGTGCGGTCTTGAGTTTAATGATTTCTAGTGGTGGATTGGCAGTCTTTGTCTCGTGTTCGGCAAGTGAAAATGCAATTTGATTAGCTTGAAGCAGTGGTCAATGAAAGTCCCTTATGATTGCACAAGGCGTTCGAGGCACTCTTACCATTTCGAATCTCGCGTCCATTCCATGCTATATCGGTATCTTAAAAAGGTCTCCTTGTACGTTGTGGCCCTTGGGTCAACTATGAAGTCTTCGCGATCATCCGTCAACTTCTCGACGAGTTAATCTCAGATCTTTCTCCTAGGTGCAGGCTTCAATGACTCCTATCGGACAGCAAGGTGGACGCGACTCATGGATAGCATCGTCAATATCACCTACTTGATTTGTTATCAGGAACAGGATACCGCGGTAATATTTCATGAAACATAGGAAAGCGACCTTATTGGTATGTTCAATCGTCCGTACACGGATTACAAAAACAGCATTAACGGACTTCATTTCTGCAGCGCACTTCTCTATAGCGAGGAGTCTGACGATGGAGCCAGAAAAGGTATTACAAGGATAGCGTCGTGTCCACGAATCGCTTGTTGGCGTCTAATTCAAACGCCATTCGCGGAATACCCATTCTATGATGACTTCGAACACCACCTAGAAGGAGCATTGAAGCAGCGACCTCGGGTCGAAGCTTTCGGATATCAATGACAGTACGAGCGGCTGATTCCGATGTTGCTGATTCTGCTTACGCCCTTTCAATCGTTAGACGCGCTTGCTGGTATTTTTATACTCTTATTAGTGTAACTGTGGCAAGTCTGCCATCTCCACTGCTCTGTGAATCAAAAGAGGAGAGTATCAAGCTGAAGTCGTCCCATGGCATTTCTTCTACCTTAATCTGTAGAGATGCTGAGTCATATCCAGGGTTCTTCGCTTCCTGCTGTTACTGCTGCTTTTCGAATTCGGGGAAGAATTCATCAGTTGGTCGATGAAATTAGACCGAAATCTTCAGGAGTTCGGGGCGTTTCCTTCGCGATACTTTCGGCCTCAGTCAACAATTTTCTTGACACAATTCGATTGCCCAAAAACTTGTCATATGTAACAATGACCAAAAACAGTCATTGAAGATCTGCGAAACATCACCACGGAGAATTTTCATCTGCCGAGGTAAAACCGTGTGCGCCGGGCATACTGCGGAGATAACCGCGCAAGAAACCAACAGTGCAGTGACGAAACGCTCTCCTCGACCTGGGCCGTAGGGGTTTTCCTCATCTTACAATGACTACCATTTTGACGCCAGCAGCCCATCAATTTAACAGAACTCTCTCAAAATCACCCAAGTCATCCTCGCTCCGGTTCACTTCCTCCCTGTACCAAACCCAAAACCACCTGCGACAGAGACGTTCCCCATACGTCACACCCTCAAGAACAATGGCAACCTCCAAGAAGATCCAAGTCAAAAACCCCGTCGTCGAACTTGACGGCGACGAAATGACCCGCATAATCTGGAAAGACATCAAAGACAAATTTATCCACCCCTACCTCGATATCGACCTAAAATACTACGACCTGGGCCTCCCCTACCGCGACGAAACGTCCGATCAAGTAACTATCGATGCCGCCGAAGCGATCAAGAAATACAGCGTCGGTGTAAAATGCGCCACCATAACGCCCGACGAGGCGCGCGTGGAGGAATTCAAGTTGAAGCAGATGTGGTTGAGCCCCAATGGTACAATCAGGAACACACTTGGTGGGACGGTGTTCAGGGAACCGATTGTGATACCCCGGATCCCGCGATTAGTGCCGGGTTGGAAAAAACCGATTATCATCGGCCGCCATGCGTTCGGGGATCAGTATCGCGCGAAAGATTTCGTGGCTCCAGGGCCAGGGACGCTGGAGATGGTGTATACGCCAAAGGAAGGGAAACAGGAGAGGATTAAGGTTTTCGAATTTGGAAAAGACGGTGGAGTTGCGCAGACGCAGTACAACACGGATGAGTCGATACGCGGGTTCGCACATGCTAGCTTTAAGCTTGCGTTGAGTAAGAGCCTGCCGCTGTATATGAGTACGAAGAATACTATTTTGAAGAAGTATGATGGAAGGTTTAAGGAGATTTTTCAGGAAATTTATGAGGGGGAGTATAAAAGTGGGTTTGAGGAGAAGAAAATTTGGTATGAGCATAGGTTGATCGATGATATGGTTGCACAGATGATGAAGTCGTCTGGAGGCTATATTATGGCACTCAAGAACTACGATGGCGACGTGCAGAGTGATATTGTCGCGCAGGGGTTCGGATCACTGGGACTGATGACAAGTGTGCTTATAACGCCCGATGGGAAGACTTTCGAATCAGAGGCAGCTCACGGTACCGTCACGCGACATTTCAGAGAGCACCAGAAAGGCAATGCTACGTCCACGAATCCGATTGCCTCGATCTTTGCGTGGACGAGAGGGCTCGTGCAAAGAGGGCAACTGGATGATACGCCAGAAGTTGTGGCGTATGCTGAGAGTCTGGAGAAAGCGTGCGTAGACGTTGTGGATGAGGAGGGCATTATGACGAAGGACTTAGCATTGGCCTGTGGGTTGAACGAGAGAAAAGACTATGTCACGACGACGGAGTATATGGATGCTGTAGAGAGGCGGATGCAAAGGATCTTGAAGGAAAAGCTGTGATTGGATATCTGACAGCTCCTAGAGAATTGTGTAGATAGTGCTTGTAGATATGTAAATAGCATGCCTTGTAGAACGCATTGTACGCTTAGGTTGAACAATACCGGGCAGTTTTTGAGTCAGGGCTTGGATGGATTCTAGTGATGGCCGTCTAATTCATAACTCCAGCCCCTCGTCAAGACACGTTAATCGCTCGAATGCATACCGAAAGCATCAAAGGCTCATCATTTCCTAGCTCTACGTTGGTCGACCAGGTCCCGTAGGTCATGTTAGACTTTGTAATCCCTTACTTCTCATCTAGCGGCAGTCCAGTCTTGGGACTAATCTTCAATACCCTCGCCACCTTGTTCAACAGGGCCTGGTTCTTGATTGCGTCTCCGCCCTCCAGCAGCTTGATATCGTTCGCCTGTGCGTTCACCTTCTTCGCTAGATCGGCCTGCGTCATCTTGTAAGGTCCCTCTTTCGAACGACGGTTGCGGATGTTCTGGCCAATTTCTGGGGAGACCTTATTGGGGGCGATGATGTCGTCTGACCGGTCGACCTTAGTAAGACGTTGGCCTTCGGTTGCAGCTCCTTTGCCCTGGAAATTTGTGTTAGTTTGGTACAACTATGCTGAGTGCTACAGCTAATTCATCCAGCCTAGAAGGGGTGAATGGGGAAGACTAGAGTTCACTACTTACTGCATTGCCTGTAGCGAACTTCTTCTCTGTGCCGATGATGGCGCCGCTACGCTGAGCTTGGTTGAGAGCACCCTTTCCTCGGACGACAGTCTCACGCTGAGTAGAGCCACCGCCCGTCTTGCTCCCGATCTTGGTGACTGTGTCCCAGTCGTCTGACATCGCAAAGATGATTTTGGGGTATGATCTGAAAGATAGTATTGGATGATGCTATACTTCCGAGTGAGGCTGGTAAAGCTAGTCGTCTGTTTTTTTGTAGAGCCGCTGGGTGAGAGTGTTGCTCAAGAATGTTGGCTTTGTTTAAAGAGAGATGTTGTACGGGAAGGAATTGAAGTGGTCAAACGCCCAGTATAAAAGTCTTGGCGATGATTCATTCACCGCGCTTAGATAGGCGCGCATTTCGAGATTCTTCGACATCACAATAATACAGTAGCAAACTCGCACATCGTTTCTGCATATTGAGCGTAATGGAAGAGAGTGAGACTACGATGACTAACCACGAAAGATGGAAATAGCTCTAAGGTCTCAGCACGGAGTCATCCATGGATAAACTGCCCGCAGCAGTATTCTTTGCTGCGATCTGGTATATCAGATTCAGATATGACCGTCTAGGCGCAAAGTCGGACTTGCTGTGCTGTCTCGTCCTCTGGTATGGAACACCAAGATCTCCGTTAGGACGCTGCTGTCGGAATTGTACTCTTCAGTTGAGCTGCTTGTGCTTTGCTTGTTATGCCATCTATCGACTGGCCTTACTTTTATGGCAAGGCGACAAGAACACCAAGGAGCTTCTTGAGAATCTTCAGACACGGAGAAAAGATTTGGATATTGCTGGCATCGTTCCCCTGTTTGACTATAAAGGTTCCTTCAGTCCATTGAAGCCTCTGCTATTTCCATGTCGGACATCTCACTCACGCTTCTTCCCAAAGAACCACTCTTTCTCATACACCTATCTCTTTGTCGGAATTCCTGTTGGCTGGCGAGGGTCTATTGGCAATCTTCTATCCGCCGACCTCAAATCGCTGCCGTGGAAAAAACAGAAACCGGAGGACACATGGTACAGTGTCGATTCAGCCGACTACCTGAATCGAGGGGACAGCGTATATGGCTTACGTGGCAAGCTCGAAGCTTACCTCGAGTCTCAAAGTGAGATGCCAGAAGACTACGCTCATGCCTATCTTATCACTGCGCCTCGATTTCTAGGTTACTCATTTAATCCCGTCTCGTTCTGGTATCTTTATAACGAAGACAAGGACTTGAAAGCTATGATTCTGGAGGTTAACAATACCTTTGACGAACGCCGAATATACTTCCTCAAAGGTACTGGATCTGATAACGTCGAAGGTGACGAGCGAGAGGCAACTAACACGAATGGGATACTTGAAGACCACAACGGCAATGGCAAAGCAGGATCAAATGCAAAGGCAGCTGGTCAATTTGCAAGTACATGGCCGAAAGACTTCCATGTCTCTCCGTTTAATTCCCGCAAGGGAGCCTATTCGCTGTCCGCCATCGACCCATTCGCTCCACACCTCAGCGGAAAAGGACAAGTCAACAGCAGCATCACCCTCAGTTCCTCCAAACAGCATCCAAAACTTGTCGCTCGCGCATTCTCCACAGGGGACAGTATAGACCCTTGCACTCTCAGCGTGTGGGACACCAGGAGATTCATCGCCTTGTGGTGGTGGGTAGGCTTTGTCACGTTCCCAAGAATCGTACGAGAAGCAGCAAAACTTTTCTTTCGTCGGAAGCTGCACGTGTGGTACAGACCTGAAGTACTCAAGGAGAGTATTGGGAGGAACGAGACAAGCGACGAAAAGGCAATTGCAGCTGTATTCAGAGAGCATCTCAAAGCTCTCGTCGAGGAGTCTGACCTTCCAGCTTCACTAGAATTTTTACCTGGCATTGCAACCATGTCGTCCGAAGAAACATTCACACCTCGTTCCTTACCCTCCACGCCAGACACCCAGCAAACTCCACTCTTGTTCAAAGTCACCACACCCTTATTCTATAGCGAAATCTCTCGCCACACAAACATCTCAACTTACCTCAAATCTGTCCTCGCAAGCCCAGACCCCAAACCCGCAACCTTCCACACGTCAGATCCCGATGCGCTCACACAGCTCTTCGACAGGTACCTCCTATCATCCGTGAACTCATCTCACTCCCGCCTCCCTCTCCTCGCCAACCTTCGCTGGACCCTGGTTCACCAGCTGCGCCGCTTGCCCGCACAAGCAGACCGCCTCTCGCGTCTGGACAAAACGGCAATCTCCATACACGATACTGACGCTACGAAAGAAAGGGCATATCGGAGAGCACTCTTGAAGTTGTTGCTGAGCGATTACATTGCGCTTGGCCAGCCGATGGTGATTGACGCGATGGCTTGGATGTTCAGGCTATGGCTTTGCTGGGTTTGTGTTCAATCGTTTGAGAGGCTGCTTGTGATCAGCAGGGACATTTGGCAGACGACGATGAATAAGCTCTTCATGATGATTCTGGGCTGTGTTGGACTTCATTTGTGGCGGGGTGTTGTGGAGTTGCTATAGGGGGATCCATGTGAGATGGCTTGACTGTGTATTTCATCCCTCTAGCTTTATACGAGGGGCACCACAATCTCCCAGCGGTGCGCCGATGAACTCGATATCCAATCGTCATTGCTTCTTCGTCCTAACCATCAATTGTTGCTCTACACCCAAAGCACTCCACCACTCAAATCCTTACAACTTCTCCATCAAAACCCGAACCCTCCTCCCCATCTCCTCCCTCCCCACACCTGCCCCCCTCACAGTAACCCCGACCATCTTCCCAACACACCTCACACCAACCCACTCCGGCGCCACCTCAGCCAACAACCTCACACACCCCACCGCCTCCTCCTTCCCAATCGGATTCCGCAACGACATCTGCAAATGCTGCACCAACGTCGGCATTGTGAAACTCGCATGCGCCACTTTCATCTTGAACACCTCCGTAACAGCATCATCATTTGCATGTTTCCTAGATGATGCGGCAAGGCTATCGATGACGGGCGCGACTTCGGCGAGGCGCTGGAGTGCTGATTTTCGCGATAGGATTTTTGAGGAGGGAGGGAGGGGGAGTGTGGATTGATAAACTTGTTTCGCTTGCATGCGAGAGAGGAGGTCGGAGGAGCGGGCGCTGGTTGGTTTTGG